>VOFC01000785.1_pt1 | contig 108000 bp, 116 predicted proteins | sample 5384161 | NCBI WGS metagenome assembly VOFC01 (sample SAMN12384722, study PRJNA508395) | human gut metagenome | isolation source: healthy gut B | host: Homo sapiens
ATGGTCTTGACGATGAAGATGTTGGGGCGCTCGTTGTGGCCGCCGACATTGTAGACCTCGCCCACCTTGCCGCCGTTGCAGACCATATCAATGGCCTTGCAGTGGTCCTCAACGTACAGCCAGTCGCGGATCTGCATACCGTCGCCGTAGACGGGCAGCTGCTTGTGGTGCTTGACGTTGTTGATCATCAGCGGGATGAGCTTCTCGGGGAACTGGTAAGGACCGTAGTTGTTGGAGCAGCGGGTGATGTTGATGGGCATACCATAGGTATCGTGGAATGCCATGACGAACATATCAGCGCTGGCCTTGGAGGAAGAGTAGGGGCTGTGGGGGCAGAGCGGGGTGGTCTCCATGAAGTAGCCCTCAGCGCCCAGAGCGCCGTAGACCTCATCGGTGGACACCTGCAGGTACTTCTTGCCCTCTTTCCAGGTCTTGGCGTCAGCGTCGTACCAGGCTTCCTTGGCGCGCTGCAGCAGGTTCACGGTGCCCATGACGTTGCTCTGGACAAAGATCTCGGGGTTCTTGATGGAGCGGTCCACATGGCTCTCAGCGGCAAAGTTGATGACATAATCGAAATCGTACTTTGCAAACAGGCTTTCCACCAGCTCCTTGTCGCAGATGTCGCCCTGCACGAACACATGGCGGGGGTCGCCCTCCACATCCTTCAGGTTCTCCAGATTGCCCGCGTAGGTCAGCTTATCCAGGTTGACCAGCAGGATCTCGGGGTACTTCTTGAGCATATAGTGGACAAAGTTAGAGCCGATAAAACCGGCGCAGCCGGTGATCAGATATTTTTTCATAGGTTTATTCTACCTCAATTTTCAGGTTTTGTCTTCTTGGGGAAGCTTTCCCCTTATTTCATCCCGTTCTCGCCGTCCCAGTGGGCGAAGAAGCAGGCCAGGGCCTCTTTCCAGTCCCGCACATCGTTGCCCACGGTGCAGCGGAGCATCCGGTTGTCCAGTGCGCTCCACTTGGGGCGGTCGGCGCTTTCGGGGTGCTTGGCCTTGTACTCCTCGCTGGTGCAGGGGGCCACAGAGGCATCTACGCCAGACAGGCGGATGATCTCGGAAGCAAAATCGTACCAGGAGCAGATGCCCTCACCAGTGCAGTGATACAGGCCGTACTCATGGGTCACGCAGAGCTGCAGCAGCTCATGGGCCAGGTCAACCGCGTTGGTGGGGTTGCCGCACTGGTCGTTGACCACCTCCAGCTTGCCGAACTTTCGGCCAGCGTTCACGATGGTCTTGACGAAGTTCTTGCCGTAGTAGCTGTAGAGCCATGCGGTGCGGACGATGAAGTGGCGGTGGCAGAACTGCTCCACATACTTTTCGCCCATGAGCTTGGTGGAGCCGTAGGCGCTGATGGGGCCGGGAATGGTGGCCTCGTCCTGTGCAATGCCGCCGTTCTCACGGCCGGAGAACACATAGTCCGTGGAGACATGCACCAGACGGGCACCGGTCTTTTCGGCGGCCTGTGCCAGATTGCGGGGGCCCAGAGCATTTGCCTTGAAGGCAGCGTCGTGGTTCACCTCACAGCCATCCACATTGGTGTAGGCGGCGCAGTTGATGATGACATCCGGGCGCTGGCGGCGGATGAAGTCATCCACCATCTTGTAGTTGGAGATATCCAGCTCCGGCAGGTCCACCGGGATCACGGTGGCATTCAGGAGCTTTTCGGGGATGGGGCCGATCTCGCTGCGGCCCTCCCGCAGCTGCTTGATGATCTCGGTGCCAAGCTGGCCTTTGCATCCGGTAACAATGATTTTCATGGGTAACTCCCCTTCCGAATCAGTATCTCAGTTTGCCGTCGGCCACGTTCTTGAGGTGCTGGCCGTAGGGGCTCTTACCATAACGGGAAGCGCTCTCCAGCAGGGTCTCGCGGTCGATCCAGCCGTACTTGAAGGCGATCTCTTCGGGGGCGCTGATCTTGATACCCTGACGCTTCTCGACCATGCGGACGAATCGTCGGCGGCATCCACGAGGCTGTCCATCGTGCCGGTGTCCAGCCATGCAAAGCCGCGGCCCAGCAGCTGAACATCCAGCTCATCCTGCTTGAGGTACATATCGTTCAGGGTCGTGATCTCCAGCTCACCGCGGGCAGAGGGCTTGACCTGCTTTGCCATCTGGACCACTTCCTTGTTGTAGAAGTACAGGCCGGTGATGGCGTAATTGCTCTTCGGGTACTCGGGCTTTTCTTCCACGCTCAGCACCTTGCCGTTCTGGTCAAATTCCACGATGCCGAAACGCTCGGGGTCCTGCACATAATAGCCGAACACGGTGCAGCGGCCCTTGGTCTCTGCATTGGCGGCGGCGGTCTTCAGGATCTTGGAGAAGCCGTTGCCGTAGAAGATGTTGTCGCCCAGGATCATGGCGCAGCAGTCATCGCCGATGAATTCCTCGCCCAGGATGAAAGCCTGTGCCAGACCGTCCGGGGAAGGCTGGACCTTATATTGCAGATGGATGCCGTACTGGCTGCCATCGCCCAGCAGCGCCTCAAAGCGCGGCGTATCAGTGGGGGTGGAGATGATGAGGATGTCCTGAATTCCCGCCAGCATCAGGGTGGACAGCGGATAATAGATCATGGGCTTATCGTAAACGGGCAGCAGCTGCTTGCTGGTGACCATCGTCAACGGATAGAGCCGGGTGCCGGCACCGCCGGCCAGAATAATGCCTTTCATAATTTGTGCACTCCTTTATTTGTATTGAAAAAAGTTGTGCAGCTATACGGGATGAAACGCTCACCTCGTAATATTCAAAGCGGAGCTGCGTCCGCTGTCAACAAAGTTACAGGGTAAAAGTTCTGGCCGCGCGGGGCGGCATCAGATAGTTTTACACCTTATTCTACTCTCAAATCGAAAAAAAAAAGCAAGAAAAAACGGCCTGTTCCAGAATTTTTTCCGGAACAGGCCGTCAAACAGAACCGTTCAGCCGCCCATGGCGGCAGCACATCGCGATGGTGGAGCGTTTCTTACCACTTGAAGCCCCACTTATGGAAATACTTCAGCAGGTTTCCCGTCTGCCAGAGGGCGGGCTTGAGATCCCGGTGGGCAGCGCGGTGCCAGGCGTGGATGGCGGTATACTGGGGCACCAGATACACCTTGCCCCGGGTGCGCATCTTCTGGGTGAGGTCCGCATCCTCCACATACATGAAGTAGCTCTCGTCAAAGCCGCCCACCGCCTTGAAGGTGCTGGTGCGCACACCGGAAAAGCTGCCGGTGCAGAACTCGATCTCGATGGGTCTGGTCAGGTCCTCATCCAGCATCAGGTAGTGGTCGTTCTGGCCTTTCCAGAAGCTGAGCCGGGGCAGCTGGCGGTAGAGCATGGGCCGCAGGGCGCACCGGCGCAGGGGCAGCTGCTGGGGCTTGCCGTCCGGAAACACCAGCGAGGGCCGGGCCATCACGGCATCCGGGTGGGCGGCCATCCAGTCGGCCAGATCACTCAGGGTATCAGCGGTCAGCTGGATATCCGGGTTGAGGATAAAGTGGAAATCACTGTCCAGCTCGGGCAGGATCATATTGTGGCCGGTGCCAAAGCCGCCGTTCTCGGTGCGGCAGTGCACCACCACCTGCTGGCCCGGGCCTGCTGCCAGCAGGCCGTCCGCCACGGCCTGCTCCAGCTTTTTGCCGCTGCCGTCCGGGCTGGCATTGTCCACCAGATACAGGGTCACCGGGTAGCGGCGTGTGCAGTGCAGCACCGTCTGCGCCGCCTTCAGCGCCTCGTCATAGCCGTTGTATACAACAATACAAGCTGAGATAGTTTCATCAATTCACTCCAAAGGCAGGATCTTCAGCGTGAAGTCCTCACGCTGGATATCAAAGTTGGGGTTGGTGCAGGGATCGCCCGCGGCCAGCAGGTCTCCCCAGCGGGCCTGGAAGCGGAGCACCTCGCCCTGGAAGCGCTTCTGCTTTTCGGGGTTGTCCTCGGTGCCGCGGCTCTTGCTCTCGTAGTGGTAGAGCTGGGCAAAGGGGGTAAACACGTTGGTGTAGCCTGCCTCCCGCACACGGACACAGAAATCCACATCGTTGAAGGCCACGGCATAGCTCTCGTCCAGGCCGTTCATCTCATCATAGATTTCTCTGCGGATGAGCAGACAGGCGGCGGTATCGCCGTAAACATCCTGCACATAGTTCAGCCGCCCCATGTAGCCATCGGACGCTGCCGGGAAATACTTGTGCAGGTGGCCCGCCACGCCGCCGATGCCAAAGCCGATGCCGGCGTGCTGGACGGTGTCGTCGGGGTACAAAAGCTTCGCGCCGACGCAGCCCACCCGCTTTTGCTGGGCGTACATGACCATCTCTTCCAGCCAGTTGGGGGTGATGACCTCAGTATCGTTGTTGAGCAGCAGCAGATATTCGCCGGTGGCATACTGCTCGCCAAAGTTGTTCAGGGCGCTGTAATTGAAGCCCTTGCCCTCCCAGGTCACGACCTTGAGGTTGTCCGGGTGTTCCTTCTGCATCCGCTCGTAGGCGCGGAAGTCTCGGGCTGCTTGCTGTTGTTCTCGATGAGGATGAGTTCAAAATCCGGGTAGGTGGTGCGGGCATAGATGGAATCCACGCAGAGCTCCAGATCCCGGATGTGGTCGCAGGTAGGGATGAGGATGCTCACCCGGCCCGGGTGCTCGATGGTGTAATCGGTCTTGTAATAGCCCGGAGTGCCGGGGATGAGGGCAACATCGTCCACAGCGATCCCGCAGCGGGCATAGTGGGCCTTGAGGGCCGCAATGCCTGCGTCGATGCAGTAGGTCTTGGCGGAGATATCCGCCGCCGTGCTGCCGGGGCTGGAACGCCAGTAATACAGGGCATGGGGAATGTGGACGATCTTTTCAGCCTGTTCGGTCAGGCGGAGGAACAGCTCGTAATCCTGGCTGCCGTTGTACTCCATCCGCTCGCCGCCGCCGGCCCGCTCCATCAGGGCGCGGCTGAACACGGTCAGGTGGCAGATGTAGTTGTTGGAGCGGAGGTTGTCCAGCATGAAGTCGGGCTTGAAGTGGTAGAGCACCACATGCTCCGGCTTCCCCTCAAAGGTCGCCTCGTCGGTGTAGATAAAGTCGGCCTTCTGCTCGGCAATGGCCCTGGCCGCATACCACAGGGCGCAGGGGTGCAGGATGTCATCGTGGTCCAGCAGGGCGATGTACTCACCGGCGGCCATCTCGATGCCCTTGTTGGTGTTGCCGGGGATCAGCTCATTCTTTTCCAGCTTCTGATACCGGATGCGTGCATCGGCCTTCGCACGGGCCTGCACATGCTGGCCTACGGCCTCGTCCTTACCGGCATCCACGCAGCAGAGTTCCCAGTTCTGGTAGGTCTGGTTCACCACCGAGTCCAGCAGCTCTTCCAGAAAATCCAGCGGGGTGTTGTACAGCGGCACAACGATGCTGATCTTGGGGCCGGCGGGCTGCTCCCGGGCCTGCTTTACCAGCAGCTCCACCGGTGCAAAGCGGTCAGCGCGCATGGTGTTGCCCGGGAAGAGGGCCGCATATTCCCGCTTGGCGCGGGCGTGTTCCCGGATACCGGAAATGCCGTCCCGGCGCAGCTCCGCCCAGCAGGACGAACAGCGGGAAGGTATGCCAAATCTGGCGGCTCTTGCTGACGACATACCGCATGGGCCAGGTCAGCTTCCAGAAGGTAGAGCCGGTCACCTCGTTCAGGGTCTTTTCCAGGTTCTTGGCATGGCTGCGGCTCAGGGAAAGATCGCTGCGGAGCCGCTCAATGAGGGCGGCTTCCTCGTTACAGGTGCGCTCGGCACGCACCATCCGGTCGCGCAGGAGATCCAGCTCCTTCTCATAGCCCGCGATCATCTCGGCGGTGGCAGGCTGGACCGTGCAGTACAGAGCCGACTGCTGGGCACGGCCCCGGCTGCGCCAGCGGAAATCCCGGTAGTAGCCCCGGCGGGCCAGTTCCTCGGCCCAGCCCTCAGCCACGTTGCTACCGGTAAACACCAGCAGCACCTGTCCGGGCAGCTGCGCGGGCATCTCCACCCAGGCGGGGTCCTCCACCACCAGCAGGTCTGCCTGCCGGGCGGCCACTGTAAAGGGGTTGGCATCCACGCCCGCCCGGTGCAGGGCCTTTTCCAGTGCCGGGGTCTCGGCGTTCAGCACCGCAGCTGTTGCCGGGGCCAGCTCCTCCGCAATGCGCTGTGCCAGCAGGCGGCAGCGCTCCATGTCCTGCTTTGTTTCCTTTGCTTTCTCCAACTGCATTCCGACTTCTCCACTTCACTGGGCCATTCCACCGCCCAGACGCATTTTTACAAACTATAATAGTATACCAGATTTCGTCCCGTTTGAGAAGCGCTTTTCCGCATTTCCTGCGCTTTCCGGTGCAAAATTTATTACAGCCCCAGCAGGCTCCACAGCCAGCCGAACAGGCCTCCGTTCGAGCTGCCGCTGCCCACCGTGCCAAAGGACACGCCGGTATAGTAGTGGCGCAGGATGTCCCGGTAGCCCATGCCCTGCTCCTGCGCATAGCCCACCATGCCGCACTGGCTCATGCCCACACCGTGGCCGAAGCCATAGTAGTTCATGCAGGGGGTTCCGTTCTCGTCCGCGCTGAAATCAAAGCAGTAGCGGGAGGAAACGAACTGGCCGATGTAGCGGTAGCTCTTTCCGTTCGAGACAAAGGTATTGTACTGGACAAAGCCGCCCAGATCCTTATGGGTGGTGTCGGCGCTCTCGTAGGGCTGGCCGGTCCTGCTGTCGTTATACTCGATGTAGCGGTAGTCCTTGCCGATGACCCGGCGCATCAGGTTGTGATACTGCTCCTCGTAGGGGCTTTCCACGCTCTGCAGATAGGGCACATCGGTGCCCCAGGCATCCAGACCGGAGCAGGTGCCGTACACGCCGGTCTGGGTGTTGTACCCCGCGCTGGCCGACCACACTGCATCGATGACGCTGCCGTTGCAGGTCAGCACCTCGTCCTTGACCTCAGAGACTGCCCTGCGGATGGCGCTGCGGGCAGAGGAAGGGATCTGATCCACGGGGGTGTACACCAGCGCGTTGGCCGAAGAGCCGTATTTCTTGTGGTATTCCAGATAGGAGTGGATGGCCACCGCCTGCGCTTTCCACGCCTGCTGTGCAGCCGCGTCACTGACATAGCTGCCGATGGAGCCCAGCTCGGTGTAGGTGATGCCCACCAGGCAATCCTCAAGATCCAGGGTCACGTTCCGGCGCAGGCCCTGCCCCTTGACGTTCAGGTAGGGCATGGTGATGGTATCGCCGGAGCCGAAGAGCCAGCTCAGGCAGTTTTCCTCCTCGTCCGGGATCAGCGTAGTGTTGGCACCGCCCATGGTGGTGGCACCGGCGGGCAGGGTGTTCCCTTCCGCTGCAAAGGCGGCAGGCACTGCCATGCAGAGCAGCACCACCGCCAGCATCAGCGCCGCACACCGGCGCGCAAACTTCGACATTCGTTTCAAGTTCCTCGTCCTCCTGCGTTCTGTATTTTATTCAGTTTAGCACAGTGCAGGGCCGCGGGCAAGGACTTGAATCAAAAAACGCCGCCGGGCAGAGCCAAAAGCTCCACCCGGCGGCGTTTCACTGTTTCTATCTTATGCTTCCTGTCAGCGGCTCTCCCCGCGCTGTGCAAGGCGGGAGAAGCGCTTATCCTTTTCGTCGTCCTTCTCGGCATCCTCAGCCGGGGCGGCGGGGGTCAGGCGCACCTCCGTCACGCGGCGCTTGGCGGTGCGGGTAACAACACCATCGTACTCGCCCAGGGTAAAGCGGTCGCCTACCTTGGGCAGATGGCAGGTCTTTTCCTGCACCAGACCGTTGACGGTATTGGAATCGATGTCCTCTTCCTCCGGCAGGTCGAGCTCCTCATACAGATCATCGACGCTGGCAGAGCCGGACACCAGCCAGCTGCCGTCCGACTGCTTGCGGAAGTCCTCAGTGACCTCGTCGTGCTCATCCCAGATCTCACCCACCAGCTCTTCCAGGATATCCTCCAGCGTGATGATACCCTCGGTGCCGCCGTATTCGTCCACAACAACGGCCAGGTGGTGGTGCTGCTCCCGGAGGGTGCGCAGCAGCTGGGAGATCTGCGTGGAGCCCGTGGTATACAGGGTGGGCACCACCAGATCATCGATCTTGGTCGCCTTTTTCAGGCGGGCGATATAGAAATCCTTTTCATGTACCACACCAATGATGTTATCAATGGTGCCGTGGTAGACAGGCAGACGGGAGTAACCGGACTCCGCAAAGGTCTGGGCCAGCTCCTCCAGCGGGATATCATCCTCCACAGCCACCACATCCACGCGGGGGGTCAGGATCTCCTCCACCTCCACGTCATCGAACTCGATGGCGCTGCGGATGAGCTCGCTTTCCCGGTCGGTCAGTTCGCCGTCATTTTCAGCTTCGCTGACCATGGTCATCAGCTCACCTTCTGTGATGGTATCGGCCTCGCCGCTGTGGACAAAGTGGCCCAGCAGCTTTTTCCACTGGGTGAACAGCCAGGTCAGCGGGGTCATCAGGGCCATCAGGAGCACAAGGAAGGGCGAGACTGCCGTGGCCACCTTTTCCGGCATCTCCTTGGCCAGGCTCTTGGGAGTCACTTCGCCAAAGATCAGCACGATGATCGTCAGCACAATGGTGGACACCGTTGCGCCCCGCTCGGCACCCAGCATCCGGGTAAACAGGATGGTGCCGATGGAAGCGGCGGCGATGTTCACGATGTTGTTGCCGATGAGGATGGTGGAAAGCAGCTTATCGTATTGCTCCGCCATGGCCAGCACCCGGGCGGCAGAGGAATCGCCGTCCTCGGCGCGGCTTTTCAGGCGGATCTGATTCAGGGAGGAAAATGCGGTCTCGGATGCAGAGAAAAAGGCGGAGAAACCCACCAGGATCACCAGCGCTACCCAGAGCGTCATACTGCCATCGTCCATAATAAAGGAAAATCACACTCAGCTTTCTGTTTTTTATGAAAGAACGGACTCCCTCAGTCTGCTTCGCAGCCAGCTCCCTCAAAGAGGGAGCCTTGCCGCACGGTCAGCCTCCCTCACCGAGGGAGGTGGCATCGCGCAGCGATGACGGAAGGAGTTCTTTCCTAGGGATACAAAAATGTGCTTTCCACCGTGGCTGTTCCGCGATGAAAAGCACATCAATGTTACTTGTTATAATATCATATTCCGCACCCCCATGCAAGCATTACAGCCGGCACAGAGGTACAAAACTGGTAAAACTGTGGAAAATCATTTCAGCACAAGGGCATTTCCGTCGTAATCCACGGTCAGGGTGCTGCCCTCGGCATAGCGGCCCTGAATGATCGCCTTGGCGATCAAAGTCTCCACCCGGCTCTGGATGAACCGTTTGATGGGGCGGGCACCATAGACGCTGTCGTAGGCAGAATCGATGATGTAGTCCTTGGCGGCGGTGGTCACGTCCAGATTCAGATGCTTGCCCTCGTCCATGCGGCTGCGCAGGTCTGCCAGCTGCAGATCCACGATCTTGCGCATCTCGTCCTTGGTCAGGCTCTTGTAGTACGATCTCGTCCAGACGGTTCAGGAACTCGGGGCGGAACTTGCTCCTCAGCAGCAGGTCGATCTGATGCTTTGCCTCGTCGCTGAGTTCGTTGGCCCTGTGCCCGGCGCTGCTCCAGATCGTTCAGAATGATGTCACTGCCCAGATTCGAGGTCAGGATGATCACCGTGTTCTTGAAGTCCACGGTACGGCCCTGGCTGTCGGTGATGCGGCCATCGTCCAGCACCTGCAGCAGGATGTTGAACACATCGGGGTGGGCCTTTTCCACCTCATCGAACAACACCACGCTGTAGGGTTTGCGGCGGACAGCCTCGGTCAGCTGGCCGCCCTCCTCATAACCCACATATCCCGGAGGCGCACCGATCAGGCGGCTGACGCTGAATTTCTCCATATACTCCGTCATATCGATACGCACCATGTTGCGCTCATCGTCAAACAGAGCCTGTGCCAGCGCCTTAGCCAGCTCGGTCTTGCCCACACCGGTGGGGCCGAGGAAGAGGAAGCTGCCGATGGGGCGGTTGGGGTTGGCGATCCCGGCGCGGCTGCGCAGGATGGCCCACTCACCTTGGTCACGGCCTCGTCCTGACCGATGACTCTCTTGTGGAGCACATCGTCCAGGTGCAGCAGCTTCTCGCGCTCGCCCTCTACCAGCTTCTCCACCGGGATGCCGGTCCAGCGGGCCACAATGCGGGCGATCTCCTCGTCGGTCACACGGTCACGCAGGAGGCTGTCCTCCTTCTTCTCGTTGGCCAGCTTTTCCTCCGCTTCCAGCTGTTTCTGCAGCTCGGGCAGCTTACCGTATTTCAGCTCGGCGGCCTTGTTCAGGTCATACTCACGCTGGGCTTTCTCAATGGCGGCATTGGTCTGCTCGATCTGCTCACGCAGGGTCTGCACCTTGCCGATGGCGTTCTTCTCGTTTTCCCACTTTGCCTTCATGCTGCGGAACTTATCCTGCAGCTCGGCCAGTTCCTTTTCCAGCTCATGCAGGTGGCTCTGGCTCAGGGCATCGGTCTCCTTTTTCAGACTGACCTGCTCGATCTGCAGCTGGGTGATGCGGTGGGCCAGATCATCCATCTCGCTGGGCATACTGTCCATCTCAGTCTTGATCATGGCGCAGGCTTCATCCACCAGGTCGATGGCCTTATCCGGCAGGAAACGGTCGGTGATATAGCGGTCAGAGAGGGTTGCGGCGGCGATCAGCGCATTATCGCTGATCTTCACGCCGTGGAACACCTCATAGCGCTCCTTCAGGCCACGCAGAATGGAGATCGTGTCCTCCACCGTAGGCTCATCCACCTGCACCGGCTGGAACCGGCGTTCCAGAGCGGCGTCCTTCTCGATGTACTGCCGGTACTCGTCCAGTGTCGTGGCGCCGATGCAGTGCAGCTCGCCCCGAGCCAGCATGGGCTTCAGCAGGTTGCCCGCATCCATGGCACCGTCGGTCTTGCCCGCACCCACGATGGTGTGCAGCTCATCAATGAAGAGGATGATCTGGCCCCCTCGCTCTTCTTGACCTCATTCAGAACGCTCTTCAAACGCTCTTCAAATTCGCCCCGGTACTTGGCACCGGCCACCAAGGCGCCCATATCCAGGCTGAACACCTTGCGGTCCTTCAGGTTGTCGGGCACATCGCCCCGCACGATCCGCTGGGCAAGGCCCTCGGCGATGGCGGTTTTGCCCACGCCGGGCTCACCGATCAGGCAGGGGTTGTTCTTGGTCTTACGGGACAGGATACGGATGACGTTGCGGATCTCCTGATCACGACCGATCACCGGGTCCAGCTTCTGCTTCCGGGCCAGATCGACCAGATCCTGGCCGTACTTCTGCAGGGCGTTGTAGGTATCCTCGGGGTTGTCGTTGGTCACGCGCTGGTTGCCGCGCACGGCAGTCAGCTGCTGCAGGAACGCATCCTTCTTGATGTTGAAGGCGCGGAACAGCTCCGTGGTGTTCTGGGTCGGCTCATCCAGCAGGCCCAGGAACACATGCTCAACACTGACGTATTCGTCCTTCATGGCCTTGGCTTCCCGGGCGGCGGCGCTCAGGGCTTTATCCGTTGCCTGCGAGATATAGACCTTGTCCGGGTCACGGCCGGAGCCGGACACCCGGGGCAGGGCCGACAGCTTTTCGGCCACAGCAGCGGCAAAGCTGCCCGGGTCCACGTTCAGCTTCTGCAGAAGCTGCGGGATCAGGCCCTGCTCCTGCGAAGCCAGGGCGTGCAGCAGATGCTCCGGCTCCAAAGCGTTGTGCTGGTACTCCACAGCCAGCTGCTGGGCAGCCTGCAGAGCTTCCAGCGTTTTCTGCGTATATTGATTGGTATTCATAGAATCGACCTCCATTCGTACCGGAAGTGTTATTTCAGCAGTCTTTCAGATCGATTGCCATTTCATTTTTAGCACTCCATCTGTTTGACTGCTAAAACTATACTCCAAACACCCCACTTTGTCAATAGGGTTTTCGATGGTACGGCAACAATTCACAAATTGTTTGCAAACAAGACAAAAATGCCGCCCCGGCAGACCCGAAGCGGCACAAGTTCTCTTGAGATGGGGGCAGGACACTCAGCTCACCACTGCGCTCTCCGTCAGCGCATCGGTGACGGCATCCATCAGGGCGACCATGGTGCAGTAATTCTCACCGTAGGTGTCGGTGTAGGAGGAATAGGTATCGATCTGCTCCTGGGTGGGCACGATGTCCAGTGTCTCGGCCACTGCCTGATAGAGCAGAGCCTCCTTGGAGTAGGTGGTGATGCTGTCGCTCATCCCCTCCAGCAGGGCATCGGCATTCTCATAGCCAGCGGCGGTCTGCACAAAGCTGTCCAGATCGTAGCCGTAGTAGTTGGCCATGGTGTAGTAGTAGTTCAGGCACTGGTTCACCTGATAATCGGTGACCTCCTTGGGCAGCTCCTTGAAGGTGGAGTTTGCCAGCAGGTCGTCCATGATGGCGTTCTGCAGGTTGGTGTTGTAGAGCATCTTCTGGTAGAGCGCTTTCAGCTCCTCCACGGTGTGAACATCATCGCTCTCGCCGTAGTTCTCGGCCACCCACGCGTCGGTCAGCTCGGGCAGGACCTTCTCGCTGATGTAGTTCAGGGTAACGGAGAACACAGCCTTTTTGCCGCTCAGGACAACAGTGTTGCCCTCGGAATCGGTAGAATCGCTGTATCCCTCCGGGAAGGTCACGGTGACATCAAAGGTCTCGCCGGGGGTGTGGCCTACGATCTGATCCTCAAAACCATCGATGAAAGTACCGCTGCCCAGGGTCAGGCTGTAGCCGCTGTAAGTGCCGCCGCTGAACGCAACGCCATCCACGGACCCGGCATAGTCGATGTTGACGGTATCACCGTCCGCTGCGGCACGGTCCGTCACCTGCTTCTCGGTGGTGTGGTCGCTGAGCAGGCTGTCGATCTCGCTCTGGAGCTCCTCCTCGGTGGGCTCGATCTCAGAACGCTTGAAGGTAAGGCTTGCAAAGTTCTCGGGCAGGGTGACATAGTCAAGCGCTTTCACGCCCTCCCAGTAGCCATTCTCGTCCAGACCGCTGCTGTAGGAGAAGTTCTCGTAATCGTAATCTTCCGCGCTGCCGTAAACAGCGGCGGCTGTGCTGGAAGCGGCAGAAGAAGAACCAGCGGACTTGGAGCAGCCTGCTGCGCCCAGCACCAGCGCACCGGCGCAGAGCAGGCAGACCGCCTTTGTGATAATCTTTTTCAAAATAAAGTTCCTCCTGTTGGAACACCGGCATCCCGCCGGGTTCAGATTCGGGTCGCATAGTACAGACCTTATTATAAAGGGCAAAAGTGAAAAAGAAAAGAATTTTGCAGAAATTCCACAAATAGAGCGCCGGGTTTGTCTGACTTTTGCGGGGCACCGGCCGAAAAAGCGGCTTTTCCGGTGGAAATGCCCACCTGGTTCTGTTAAAATAGAAGAGATACGAGAAACCCCGGCCGCTCCCTTCCGCGGGAAGCGCCCGATACAAACGGAGGAACACCCCATGGATTACAACAGAGCCGCCCTTGAAATGCACGAGACCCACCACGGCAAGGTGGGCATTACCAGCAAGGTGGAGGTCAGGACCCGTGATGACCTGTCTACCGCCTACACCCCCGGCGTTGCCGAGCCCTGCCGCAAGATCAAGGAAAAACCCGACGATGTTTATAAGTACACCTTCAAGGGCAACATGGTGGCCGTTGTCTCCAACGGCACCGCCGTGCTGGGCCTGGGTGACATCGGCCCCGAGGCTGGTCTGCCTGTGATGGAGGGCAAGGCCGTGCTGTTCAAGGAATTCGGCGGCGTGGATGCCTTCCCCATCTGTATCGATGCCCACGATGCCGCCAGCGTGATCGCGGCCTGCAAGGCCATTGCCCCCACCTTTGGCGGTATCAATCTGGAGGATATCAAGAGCCCCGAGTGCTTCGAGATCGAAGAGACGCTGGAGCGGGAGCTGGATATCCCCGTGTTCCACGATGACCAGCACGGCACTGCCATCGTGGTGACCGCCGCCCTTATCAACGCCCTGCGCGTGGTGGGCAAAAAGATGGAGAACGTGCACATCGTCCTGAACGGCCCCGGCGCTGCCGGTACCGCTATCATCAAGATGCTCATGACCGCCGGTGCCAAGGACATCGTGGCGGTAGATCAGTTCGGCACCCTGTACAAGGGCTGCAACAGCGCCGAAGCACACAAGAACTGGCTGGGCGAAGTGACCAACCCCCGCCAGATCAAGGGCGGCCTGAAGGAAGCCATCGAGGGAGCTGACGTGTTCATCGGCGTGTCCCGCCCCGGCATCCTGACCACCGAGCTGTGCAAGACCATGAACAAGGATGCCATCGTCTTTGCCATGGCCAACCCCACCCCGGAGATCATGCCGGACGAAGCCAAGGCAGGCGGCGTGCGCGTGATGGCCACCGGCCGCAGCGACTTCCCCAACCAGGTCAACAATGTGCTCTGCTTCCCGGGCCTGTTCAAGGGTGCTTTGAGCGTCCGCGCCCGCGATATCAACGACCAGATGAAGCTGGCCGCCGCCTATGCCATCGCTGACCTGATCACCGATGCAGACCGCAGCGAGGAGAACATCATCCCAGGCGCGTTCGACCCCCGTGTGGCCGAGGCCGTGGCTGCTGCCGTGGCAAAGGCTGCCCGCGAGACCGGCGTTGCCCGCCTGTAAAGGGAGGAACACGAGATGAGGAACATCTCCGCACAAGCCATCACCGATACCGTAGCCCGGCTCTGCATCGAGGCCAACACCCGCCTGCCGCAGGATGTGCAGGCGGCACTGGACAAGGCCCGGCAGGAAGAGCCCTGGCCGCTGGCAAAGAATACCCTGGACCTGCTGTGGTCCAACCTGAGCGCCGCCAGAGAAAAAGACCTGCCCATCTGCCAGGACACCGGCATGGCCTGCGTGTTCGTGGAGCTGGGCACCGATGTCCACATCGACGGCAGCTTTGAAGCCGCCATCCATGAGGGCGTGCGCCGGGGCTACACCGACGGCTACCTGCGCAAGAGCATCGTGGCTGACCCGCTGCGCCGGGGCAACACCGGCGACAACACCCCCGCCGCCATCACCGTTCATCTGGTGGACGGCGACGGCTGCACCATCACCGTGGCCCCCAAGGGCTTTGGCAGCGAGAACATGAGCCGCCTGGGGATGCTCAAGCCCGCCGACGGGGTGGAGGGCTTCCGGAAGTTCGTGCTGGAGACCGTCCAGCTGGCCGGTTCCAACCCCTGCCCGCCCATCGTGCTGGGCATCGGCGTGGGCGGCAGCTTTGACAAGGTGGCCTATCTGGCCAAAAAGGCACTGCTCCGCCCGCTGGATGTTCCCAACCCCGATCCCTACTATGCCGGTCTGGAGCGGGAGCTGCTGACCGCCATCAATGAGCTGGGCATCGGCCCGCAGGGCTTTGGCGGCCAGACTACCTGTCTGGGCCTTGCCATTGAGCAGATGCCCACCCATGTGGCGGGCCTGCCCGTGGCCGTGAACGTTTCCTGCCATGTCACCCGCCGCGCGTCGGCCCAGCTGTAAGGAGGGGCGAAGCAATGGAATACAGACTAACCACCCCCTGCACCGCCCAAGATCTGGCCCCCCTCAGGGCAGGCGATACCGTATTGCTCTCCGGCGTGGTGTATACCGCCCGGGATCAGGCCCACAAGCGGATGATCGAAGCACTGGACCGGGGCGAACCGCTTCCCTTCGACCTTGAGGGCAGCGCCATTTACTATGTCGGCCCCACCCCGGAGCGCCCGGGTGAGGTCATCGGCTCTGCCGGCCCCACCACCAGCGGCCGGATGGATGCCATGAGCCCCCGCCTGCTGGATCTGGGCAACAAAATTATGATCGGCAAGGGCAAGCGGGATGCCGCTGTCAAGGAAGCCGTTGTCCGCAACGGCGCGGTCTATCTGGCTGCTCTGGGCGGTGCCGGTGCCCTGATGGCCAAGAGCGTCCAGACGCTGGAGGTCATCGCCTGGCCCTGACCTCGGCTGTGAGGCTGTCCGCCGCCTGACCGTGCAGGACATGCCCCTGACTGTCATCCTGGATGCCCACGGCGGGGATCTGTATCTGGAAGGCCCAGAGGCCTACCGGAACCGCTGAGGAACAGCAGCCCCGGCTTCTGCTGAATGCTGTACATACGAAAAGGAGCTGTACCCCCGCGGGAGTACAGCTCCTTTTGCATTGCATTCTTTCTGATCAGCTACGCTTTGCCAGCAGAGCCTCGATCTTCTTGATGGGATCGATGATGCTGGAAACAGACATATCGTGGTTCAGTGCCACCACGAAGTAGGCAGCATACTTGGAGACATCCACGTCAACATACCAGTCGCGGGTCAGCAGCTCGGGCTGGCGGTAGGTCAGGTTGGTGCCCACAACGTAGTCCAGCTTGCCATCGGCAACTGCCTGATCGAACTTCTTCAGGCCGCTGGTGAACAGCGGGAAGGTCGCATTGGCAATGATGCGGGCAGCACCGCGCTCCTTCAGGTTGCCGGCAACCTCCAGCATGCTCTCGCCGGAAGCGATGATATCGTCGGCGATGAAAACAGTCTTGCCCTCAACGGAATCGCCCAGATACTCGTGTGCCACAATGGGGTTGCGGCCGTTCACCACGCGGGTGTAATCGCGGCGCTTGTAGAACATACCCAGGTTGCAGCCCAGCACGCTGGAGAAGTACATGTTGCGGTTCATGGCACCCTCGTCGGGGCTGACCACGATGAACTTCTCCTTATCAAAGCTGATCTCGGGGTTCTTCTTCAGCAGGCTCTTGAGCACCTGATAGGTGGGCATTGCATTGTCGAAGCTGAGCAGCGGCACAGCGTTCTGAACGCGGGGATCGTGGGCATCAAAGGTGATGATGTTACGCACGCCCATGGTCTGCAGCTCCTGCAGGGCCACAGCGCAGTCCAGGCTCTCGCGAACCACGCGGCGATGCTGACGGCCGCCGTACAGGCTGGGCATGATAACAGACACACGGTGTGCCTTGCCGGCCACTGCCTGGATCAGGCGCTTGAGGTTGGCAAAGTGGTCATCCGGGGAGAGGTGGTTCTCGTAACCGAACAGGTTGTAGGTAACGCTGTAATTGCCCGGATCGATAACGATAAAGATATCGTCGCCGCGCACAGACTCCCTGACCAGGCCCTTTGCGTCACCGCTCTGGAAGCGGGGGCACTCACAGGGGATGATAAAGCTATCCTTCTCCACGCCTGCGGACTTTGCCCATTCCACCAGATGCTGGTCGATCAGCTTGGTCAGCTCCTCTGCACCGGGGCAGGCCAGCAGACGCAGGTCTGCCACGCTGGGTTCCTGGAAAAATGCCATCGGATTGATCTCGTTGGACATACTTACAACTCCTTCAATGTTCCTGTTGTCTTGACGATGAAATCAGATGCTGAAAGCGCATATCTGTTTTTATTTTATCACAAAAAACAGATTTCGACACACCTAATTTCTGTCTTGGAGCCATTTTCTGCGGCTTGCACAGCTGTTGTTCAAAAACACGTTGGAGACTGTGAGTTTCACACAAAAACCTTCCTTTTACCTCCCTCTTCCCTTTCCCCCTGCCTGCTGCCCGGTGGTTCCTGCGCACAAACCCACAGATTTTTCATGTTTCAGCCGGTTTGTTTTAGCAAACTTTTAGGGATTGCTTGCATCCCCCGGGAGAATGTGGTATTCTATAACAAACCGAACCGACGTGCGTTTTCAGCCCCGGGCCGGGAATCAAGAAGGCAGGAGGCCGATATCATGCAGATCCACCAATCCGCAGAAGATTATCTTGAAACGATCCTGATGCTCAACCAGAGAATGGGCCGTGTCCGTTCCATCGACGTGGTCAATGAGCTGGGCTATACCAAGGCAAGCGTGAGCATTGCCATGAAGAAGCTGCGGGAGAACGGCTATATCGCGGTGGACGGTGAGGGCAACCTGACCCTGCTGGAACCGGGCCGCGAGATCGCAGAACGCATTTACAGCCGCCACCGCCTGCTGACCCATTTCTTTGTGCAGCTGGGCGTGGACGGGAGGTCGCCGCCGAGGATGCCTGCAAGGCAGAGCACATCCTGAGTGAGCAGACGCTGGAAAAGATCCGCGAATACGCTCTGCTCCACGATGCGCAGGACAGCGTAAAATAACCGGAATCATCAAAAAAAATGAGACTGCCAGACCTTGGCAGTCTCATTTTTTTTGTCAGTAGCTGTCCAGCCCAAGGCTGACATCCAGTGCCTGGTTCACCCGGCGCTGATCCTCAGGCGTGATCTGCCCGGCCCGCTCGCGCAGGCGGTGCTTATCCAGCGTGCGGATCTGTTCCAGCAGCACCACACTGTCCTTGGCAAGGCCGGTATCTGCCGCCCGGATGTTGATATGGGTGGGCAGGCGGGCTTTGTCCAGCCGGGATGTAATGGCCGCTGCAATCACGGTGGGGCTGTGCCGGTTGCCGATCTCGTTCTGGACGATGAGCACCGGCCGAATGCCGCCCTGTTCCGAGCCCACCACCGGCGAAAGATCGGCGTAAAAAACTTCTCCTCTGTGTACCTCCATGGAATCTTCCCTCCCTGATCTTGGAGGATGCGCCCGCTATGTGGTGCGTTTTGCGCATCCTCAGTCGCTCTGCCTTTAGTATGAGCCGACTGCAGGGCCGCTATGCACGCGCGGGCTTATTCCATTGTATGCAGCTGAGAAGTTCAGGTTTCCGTTTCCAGGATGCAGTACGCCATGGCCATGCCGCCTTCATGGCTCAGGGAGAGATGTGCCCGCAGGCGGTGTGCTTCCACCCACTGGGCGCTCCGGCCGGAAAAGTGATAGGCCGGTGCCCCGCCGGGCAGGCGGACGGCTTCGATCTCGCAGAGGGAGAAGGGCTCCCGCAGACCGGTGCCCGCCGCCTTGAGGAAAGCCTCCTTGGCAGCAAAATCCGCCGCCGCGCTGGCCACGGTATGGGCGGTGCGGCGGGCCGTGACCTCTTCCTCTGCCGGAGGCAGGCCCAGTGCCGCCTGCTCCGCCGGGCCGAACACCCGGCGTGCAAAGACCGCGCCATGGGGGCCCAGCAGGCTCTTTTCCATCCGCGCAATGCTGCACAGGTCGCAGCCGATTCCGTAGACCATGAAAAACCTCCTGAACGGGAAAATTCGCTCCGTTCTTTTTACTCAAATTTTCAAAAATTTTTAGGCAAAGTGTGCAAATTCCAGCTTGGAATCTTGAAGTCAGCGTTCATTTCGTGTACAATGGGCTATAAGTTCCAATGACCTCTCGGAACGGAATGCGAGAGGGATACCGAAGGGGGTGCATTGCGTGGGCGACGCGACTGCTATTTTTTCGATCCACGACAAAAAGGACTACGAGATTCACGAGATCGTACAGCAGGTGTACGATGCATTAAAGGAAAAGGGCTACAATCCGGTCAATCAGCTGGTGGGCTATATCCTGTCCGAAGATCCCACCTATATCACCACATACAAGGGAGCCCGCTCCCTCATCCGCAAAGTTGACCGTGACGATCTGCTGCAGGCCATGCTCCGCAGCTACCTGAACGTCTGAGCCGCGCTTACACAAGTCCGCTGCCTCGCAGGAGGCGGCGGGCTTTTATTTTGGCCAGCAGGCAAAGATCTGGTTCACCACCGTCTCATACTCCCAGCCTTCCCGGGCCTTGCGCAGGGGCTTTTCCAGTGCGTCGGCCCCATCGAAAAAGGTGGATGAGATAGAACCAGTGGGCTTTCATCCGGCTCACGGCACAGCTGGCCATCCAAAGGCTTCGGTGTAGCCGTGATAGAGCTCATCATGGTAGCCGCGCAGTTCTTCCCGGGAAGCGGCAGAGCCGCCCACAGCCTTGCGCAGAAGAGCAGGGTCTGCAATGAGGCCCCTGCCCACCATGATGCCCGACAGTCCCGGAAATGCCGCTTCCAGTGCCCGCAGGTCATCCACAGTGGTCACATCGCCGTTGTAGCAGACCGGAGCAGTGCAGGCGGGCAGGTAGGCAGCAAAGGCTTCCCGGTCGGCCTGGCCGCGGTAGAGCTGTTTCATCACCCGGGGGTGGATGGTCAGCTCGCAGAGGGGGTATTTGTTGTAAACGTTCAGGATCTCCCCGAACTCCTCCGCCCGGACCACACCCAACCGGGTCTTGACCGACACCGGCCCGCCTGCCTGCGAAAAGACAGCGTCCAGAAAGGCATCCAGCTTCTGCGTGTCCCGGAGCATTCCGGAACCCTTGCCCTTGGCTGTCACGGTGCCGGAGGGACACCCGAAGTTCAGGTTCACCTCGGTATAGCCCATCCGGCGCAGTTCCCCGATCATCCAGGCGGCAAGTTCGCCGTCCTTTGCCAGCAGCTGCGGGATGACCTGCACCCCCGGGTTAGCCGCCGGTTCCAGCTCAGCCATCTTCTTTTTGATGAGCACCCGGTTCTCCGGCGGCGAGAGAAACGGCGCATAGTACCGTACCGGAGCCTCCGGTGCACCGAACCAGCGCTGGTGGGCCTGCCGCCAGATGCGGTCTGTCAGCCCCTCCATCGGGGCGGCGTAGTAGTTCATAACAGAGTTCTCCTTGGAATTGATGGGTTTATTGTAGCACAAAAAAAGCCGCTGCGCAAAAATTTCTGCGCAGCGGCTTTGGGGTTACAGCTTATTCAGCAAACAGCGGGGTGGACAGGTAACGGTCACCGGTGTCGGGCAGGAGAGCAACGATCTTCTTGCCTGCGTTCTCGGGGCGCTTTGCCAGCTCCAGAGCAGCCCAGACCGCTGCGCCGGAGGAGATCCCGACCAGAACGCCTTCCTTGTGGCCGATCAAGCGGCCGGTGGCGAAGGCATCCTCATTGGTCACGGTGATGACCTCATCGTAGACCTTGGTGTCCAGCACATCCGGCACAAAGCCCGCGCCGATGCCCTGGATCTTGTGCGCACCTGCAACGCCCTTGCTCAGCACAGGAGAGGAGGCAGGCTCCACAGCCACGACCTTGACATTGGGGTTCTTGCTCTTGAGGTACTTGCCCACGCCGGTAACAGTGCCGCCGGTGCCAACGCCAGCCACAAAGAGATCGACCTGACCATCGGTGTCCTCCCAGATCTCAGGGCCGGTGGTCTCGATGTGTGCCTGCGGATTGGCAGGGTTCACGAACTGGCCGGGGATAAAGGCGTTGGGGATCTCCTTTGCCAGCTCATCCGCCTTGGCAATGGCACCCTTCATGCCCTTTGCGCCCTCGCTCAGGACCAGCTCTGCGCCGTAAGCCTTCATCAGCTGGCGGCGCTCCACGCTCATGGTCTCGGGCATCACGATGATGATGCGGTAGCCCTTGGCAGCGGCCACAGCGGCCAGACCAATGCCTGTGTTGCCGGAGGTAGGCTCAATGATCACGGAACCGGGCTTCAGCTTGCCGGTGGCCTCAGCATCGTCGATCATCTTCTTGGCAATGCGATCCTTGACAGAGCCGGCGGGGTTGAAGTATTCCAGCTTGGCCAGAACGGTGGCCTTCAGGTCCGCTTCCTTCTCGATATGGGTCAGCTCCAGCAGCGGAGTGTGGCCAATCAGCTGATCTGCGGAAGTGTAAATCTTGCTCATAGTAAAAGTCCTCCCTCTGCGGGCGCAGGGCCCGGGATGTTATTCTGACGTATTCCATATTTCCTGTAAACCAACATGGTTTGTAGGTTTGATGGTATTATAGTCCTCTTTTCCCCCTTTGTCAATGGAAAAACAAAAAAGCGATTGAAAAGTTATAAACCCTGTTGTATAATAGGTTTGTTAATGAGAAGAGGACAACCCCACTATCCATGCCTGCGCATTGCCTCCCCTGACTGGGCCGCTGGCGCAAAGCGTCTGAGGGGTTGATAAGGAGAAAAGCTATGATCGTTTCAACCAAGGGCCGTTACGCACTGCGCGTAATGATCGACCTGGCCGAACACCAGGCCGAGCGGTATGTGCCGCTGAAGGAGGTCGCCGCGCGGCAGGAGATCTCGGAGAAATATCTGGAAAACATCCTGAAGGTGCTGGTGCAGAACGGCTTTCTGGAAGGTCTGCGCGGCAAGGGCGGCGGCTACCGGCTGACCCGCACCCCCGACCAGTACACCGTGGCAGAGATCCTGCTGCTGACCGAGGGCAGCCTTGCCCCCGTGAGCTGCCTTGTGCCCGGTGCTCCCGCCTGCGAACGGATGCCCAACTGCCGCACCTATACGATGTGGAAGGGCCTGAACGACATGATCGCCGACTACTTTGGCAAGATCACTCTGGCCGACCTCGCTGCACCCGATCAGGCAGGGAATGATTATATCATCTAAATGACAGAAACAATACAAAAAGGCACGCTGGTCTCCAACGGATCAGCGTGCCTTTTTGACTTTTCTGCATATTGGAGCACGAAGAATCCCAAACAGCTCCCGGTCAAAAAAACACAGAAAGTCCACTTGAAAATCCGCATTATCGGACAGCATATCTGCTAAACTTGCATCACACCAGAAAACATTGCAGGATACAGGAGATAAATTTTATGAGTGGAGCAGTTTCGTTTGTTTTGGCTCCAAGATTATGATGTACCGTGTCGGCAAGAAGCGTCGTAGGTAGTTCTGAACAATTAAAAGGAGATGAGACTGTGTCTAAACAGCAATATGTGGTCAAGATAACCAGCCATTATCAAAACCCTCCCCTGGTACTGGGCAAATATTATTTTGACACTGAGCAGGAAGCAGAAAATTTTATCTCCACACTACGGCCAGCCAGCAAATCATCTGACGCATACCAGATGGCTCTGACTTTTGAGCTGTTGGAACTCTGACCATAGATTCAGTACAAAAAACCTTGTTGAACAGTGTAAAGCTGTACAAAGTTCACGGTTCAACTCTGTCTGTTCTGTCAGCAGTTTTTGAGCCAATAACGCACAAAAGACGCACAAACCAGCATTTTCAGAGCATTTATACAACAAATAAAGCCACGACAAAACCGCATTTATAAACGGTTCATCGTGGCTTTTCTGTCATATCGGAGTGGCGAGACTCGAACTCGCGGCCTCCTGCTCCCAAAGCAGGCGCGCTACCAACTGCGCAACACCCCGTAAAAATGAATACTACCATACTATACCCTTTTTTTGTGCATTCGTCAAGTGCGCAGAATGCAGAAATCTGCCCGGGGCACCGAAAACCACCCTTACTTTGTATTTTTGCCTTGAAGCAGAGCCAAAAATGGTGTATTATAAAGTGTATTGAAAGAAAGTGTAATTCCGGGCTGCGATGCCCTGAAACCAAGGGGGAAACCACTATGGCAGATAAAAACTTTTTGACGGAGATCATCGACGCCGACCTGGCCGAGGGTAAGATCAGCGAGATCCATACCCGCTTCCCGCCGGAGCCCAACGGCTATCTGCACATCGGCAGCGCCAAGGCCATCTACATCAACTGGAGCATCGCCAAGGCCTACGGCGGCAAGTTCAACCTGCGCTTTGACGACACCAACCCCGCCCGCGAAGGTGAGGAGTATGTCAACAGCATCATTGAGGATCTGCACTGGCTGGGCGCTGACCCCAACGGCGGCATCTTCTATGGCAGCGATTACTTTGACAAGTGCTACGAGTACGCCGAGAAGCTCATCTTGGAGGGCAAGGCCTACGTGGACGACCTGACCCGTGACGAGATGCGCGAGTACCGTGGTGCCGATGCCGGCAAGCCCAGCCGTCCCTCTCCGTGGCGTGACCGCACCCCGGAGGAGAATCTGGACCTGTTCCGCCGGATGCGTGCCGGTGAGTTCCAGGAGGGTGAAAAGACCCTGCGTGCCAAGATCGACCTGGCCAGCCCCAACATGAATATGCGTGACCCGGCCATCTACCGCATCAAGTACGCCGAACACCACCGCCAGGGCAATAAGTGGTGCATCTACCCTATGTACGATTTTGCGCATCCCATCCAGGATGCCATTGAGGGCATCACCCACAGCATGTGCAGTCTGGAGTTCGAGAATCATCGTCCCCTGTACAACTGGGTCATCGAGAATATCTTTGGCACCGAGTTCCCCAAGCAGCGCGAATTTGCCCGCCTGAACGTGACCAACACCGTGATGAGCAAGCGCTACCTGCGCGAGCTGGTGGAGATGGGCATTGTGGATGGCTGGGACGATCCCCGGATGCCTACCCTGTGCGGCCTGCGCCGCCGCGGCTACACTCCCACCTCCATCTTCACCTTCGTGCGGGAGGCCGGTATCTCCAAGTCCGACAACCTGATCGACATGCGTCAGCTGGAAGCCTGCATCCGCAGTGAGCTGGACCTGACCGCCCAGCGCCGGATCGCCGTACTGGACCCGGTGAAGCTGGTCGTGGACAACTACCCCGCCGACAAGACTGAGTCCTTTGACGTGGCCAACAACCCCAACCGCGAAGCCAACGATGCCTCCACCCGCAAGGTCGCCTTTACCCGCGAGCTGTGGATTGAGAGTGAGGACTTTGCCGAGGTGCCGCCCCCGAAGTTCAAGCGCCTGACCATTGGCGGTGAAGTCCGTCTGATGGGCGCTTACATCGTCAAGTGCGAGAGCGTGGAGAAGAACCCCGATGGCAGCATCGCCGCCATCCACTGCACCGCCGACCTTGAGACCGGCAACGGCAATCCCGCCGATGGCCGCAAGGTCAAGGGCACCATCCACTGGGTCAGCGCTGACCACGCTGTGGATGCTGAAGTCCGCCTGTACGACAAGCTGTTTACCGAGGCCAACATGAACGCCATCCCCGAGGGCAGCGACTACAAGGACTACCTGAACCCCGAGAGCGTTGTGGTGCGCAAGGGCTGCAAGCTGGAAGAGAGCCTGAAGGACGCCAAGCCCGGCGACAAGTTCCAGTTCGTGCGCACCGGCTTCTTTACGCCGGACTCCAAGAACCCCGGTGTCTACAACCGTGTGGTCACCCTGCGGGACAGCTTCAAGCCCGCAAAGTAAATCCTTTCAAAGGAGTACAAACAGATGAAAAAGCATCTGATCCGGAATGCGATCCTGATGGCTGTTGCCACCCTCATCATGGGGGTGTTCCTCAGCCTGTATATTGCCAATACCGGCACGGTTCCAGCTGCCGACAATGCGGCCGCCTCTACCGCTTCTTCACAGGCCGCACAGTAACCGCATCCCTCCCAACTGCTGCACGGCTCTGCCCGTGCAGCAGTTTTTTTGTTAGGAGACCCTATGTTTATCGATATCATCCCGTTACAGAAGAACACCGCCCGCCTGACCCGTGTTTACAGCGACGCACCCTGTGCGGCCCTTCCCGCAAGCGTACCGGGCCCGGAGGGCGGGGTGCTGGCCATCACCGAGCTGGGGGACTACTGCTTCTCCGAGACGCCCAGAAGCCTGCCCAGGGCCGATACGCTCTGCCGCTATGAAGTCGGCCCAGACGGCACCTGCGCCCTTGTGCAGGCCTTTGGCCGCAACCTGACCGGACGGCATGGCCGCTATGACCTCAACTTCGGGGAAGGGGCTGCTGCCCCGGAGGAGCTGCACCCGGTGTGCGGCAATTTCGTGGAGGAGGTCATCCTGCCGGACAGCCTGCAGGTCATCGGCAGCTGCGCCTTTTACAACTGCCGCAGGCTGCGGCGGCTCAGTGTGGGAGCCGGAGATCTGACCGTGGGCAGCGACGTGTTCCTGAACTGTTTTGCGCTGGCAGACCTCCTTGTCCGGGCCGCTCCCGAGGAAAAGACCGGCCTGTTCGCCCTTGTGAACAACATCACCGAGGCCGTGCGGGCACTGTTCTGGCTCCCGGGTGAGGCGCGTCCCCGGGCAGGGCTATGGTACCCCGCCTACTGGGAGGACGTAGAGGAAAGCCCTGCCCACATCCTGCTCCACACCTTTTCGGGGCAGGGATATCATTACAGACAGTGTTTTCTGGATGGAAAAATCCTTTCCGCAGAATATGATGCCATCTTCCCGGACGGCCACGCTGCCGAGGATCAAGGCGTGGCGGCCATGCTCTGCTTCGACCGCCTGCGCTGGCCATGGAACCTGACCGAAAAGGCAAAGGCCCCCTACCGTGAATTTCTGGCCTCTCACACCGGCCTCGTGCTCCAGCGCCTGCTGAAGGCACAGGATACCGACAGCATAAAGGATCTGCTGGCGCTGGATGTGCTGGATGCTGCTGCCTTTGCCGAGGGCGCGGCACTTGCCGCCAAGGCGGACAACGCAGCTGCCGCGGCATTGCTGGCCGACGCAGAGCACAAAAAGAGGGGTTCCGCCCCGAAGAAGCGGAGGTATGATTTTGATTTCTGAAAAAGAAAAATTCTTCGACCCCCGCAAGCCCTTTGCATCCAAACGCCCTGAGACCCACGAGGAGTGGCAGGCCCGGATGGGCGGCGAGGTGCTGGCTGTGGTGCGCAGCGGGCTGTACCTCGACTTCCGCTTTCTGGATATGGCGCTCAGTGCCCTGACCCCAGTGCCGGAGGAGCGGTGCGGGGTGCTGGCCACCGACGGCCAGAACCTGTATTACCAGCCCAGCGCCCTTCTGCGGCTCTACCGGGAGAACCCGAAATATCTCAATCGGTTATATCTGCACACGATATTTCACTGCGTATTCCGGCACCTCTGGCTCCGGGGCAAACGGGATGCCCGGCTGTGGAATCTGGCCTGCGATATCGCCGTAGAGAATGTGCTGGACAGCCTGAATCGTTCCAGTGTCAAGCGCCCGCTGACCTGGGTGCGCCAGAACGCCTACGCCGCCATTGCCGCGGAGGGCAGGGTGGTAGCCGCTGCCCCGGCTTACCGGTGGCTGGCGGGCCAGACCCCCGGCATTCTGCGCCAGCTGGAGCGGGAATTCTACACCGATGACCACCGCCTGTGGCCCAAGGATGCCCCCGAGCAGCCCCAGCAGATGCCCACGCCCCTGCCCCAGAAGACGTGGCAGAAGATCGGTGAGCGGATGCAGACCGAGCTGGACCTGCGGGACAAGGAAGCCGGTGACGGTGCCGATGCCCTGAAGCAGCAGGTCAAGGCCGCCAACCGCAGCCGCCGGAGCTATCAGGATTTCCTGCGGCGGTTCTGCGTGACCCGGGAGGAGGTCCACCTTGATCCGGATGAGTTCGACCTAAACTTCTATACCTACGGCCTGTCGGTCTACGGTAACATGCCCCTGATCGAACCCCTGGAGACCCGGGAAAGCAAGAAGATCGAGGAGCTGGCACTGGTCATTGACACCAGCTACTCCACCTCCGGCGAGCTGGTACGGGCCTTTCTGGCCGAGACCTATACCCTGCTGAAAGGGCGGGAGAACTTCTTTCACCGGATGAACCTGCATCTCATTCAGGCAGACAACGCCATCCGGCAGGATCTGCTCATCCGTAACGAAGACGAGCTCATCCATGCCATGAACCACTTTGAGCTGCGGGGGGCGGCGGCGGCACTGATTTCCGGCCTGCCTTTGAATATGTGAACCAGCTCTGCGCCGAGAAGAAGTTCTCCAACCTGCGGGGCCTGCTCTATTTTACCGATGGCATGGGTACCTACCCGGCCCGCCGCCCAGCCTACGACACCGCGTTCCTGTTCCTGGGTGAAAAATTCGATGATGCCAACGTTCCCCCCTGGGCCATGAAGGTGGTTCTGGATGAGGATGAATTTTCAGGGCCAACGGCCCGGGCCGCATCGGCACTGGCCGACGCGCTGGCCGAAGAGGACGACCCTTACCGTGAATTGAACAACTCGTGAGGATGTGAACTTATGAATATCAAACGCGCCAAAGAAGAGATCGAACATACTGTCAAAGCCTACCTGGCCAAGGACGCATTGGGCGAGTATGCCATCCCCTCCATCCGGCAGCGCCCCATCCTGCTGATGGGCCCTCCGGGCATCGGCAAGACCCAGATCATGGAGCAGGCCGCCCGGGAGTGCGGCGTGGCACTGGTGGCCTACACCATCACCCACCACACCCGCCAGAGCGCCGTGGGCCTGCCCTTCATCCGGCAGCGCCATTACGGCGATAAGGATGTCTCAGTGACCGAGTACACCATGAGCGAGATCATTTCCAGCGTCTACGCCAAGATGGAAGCCACCGGCCTGAAAGAGGGCATTCTCTTCATCGACGAGATCAACTGCGTTTCCGAGACGCTGGCCCCCACCATGCTGCAATTCCTGCAGTGCAAGACCTTCGGCAACCAGGCAGTGCCTGCCGGCTGGGTCATCGTGGCGGCAGGCAACCCGCCGGAGTATAACAAATCCGTCCGTGATTTCGATATCGTCACGCTGGATCGTGTCCGTCGGATGGACATTGAGCCCGACCTGCAGGTATGGAAGGATTACGCCCGCACAGCCCACATCCACAGTGCCATCCTGAGCTACCTCGATCTGCATCCCCAGAACTTCTACCAGATCAACGCCGACGTGGACGGCACACAGTTCGTCACCGCCCGCGGCTGGGAGGATCTGTCCAATCTGCTGGACACCTATGAATCGCTGGGCCTGCAGGCAGATGAAGCACTCATCCGGCAGTATCTCCAGCACCAGAAGATCGCAGAGGACTTCTCTGCCTATCTTGATCTCTATTATAAGTATCGTGATGACTACGGCGTAGAGGAGATCCTGGCCGGTCAGGTCAAGCCTGCCGTTTATGCCCGCCTGCTCAATGCACCGTTTGATGAACGGCTCTCGCTGGTCAGCCTGATTCTCTCCGGCCTGAACAACCGGTTCACCGCATCCCGGCAGGCCGATGCCGCTGCCGATGCCTGCTATGACTTCCTGAGGGAGGCCAAAAAGGCCTTTGCCACCCTGCCTGCAGACATCCCGGATGGGGAGCTTACCCTGTTCGGTCAGATGGTCACGGATTATGATGCCGAGACCCAGCGCAAGCGTGCCGCCGGTCTGCTGAGCCATGACGCGCTGAATACCCGCCTGCAGGTATATGCCGCCCTCCGCAGCTGGGATGCGGAGCTGCGCCGTGCCAATGCTGTGAGCACACAGCCCGCCTTTGATCTCCTGCGCATACAGTTCCAGTCCCTTGCAGAGGCCCGGGATCAGGCACAGGAAGCCGCCAGCGCCGCACTGGAAGCTGCATTTGACTTTATGGAGAATGCCTTTGCCGAAAGCCAGGAGATGGTGGTGTTCGTAACAGAGCTGACCTTGAACCCCGCTTCTCATGCTTTCATCACCGAAAATGGCTGCGACCGCTATTTCCAGTACAACAAAGACCTGCTGCTCGACCACCGCAAGGCCGCGCTACAGCAGGAGCTTGCCGCTGAGGACCGCCGCCACGGAAGGCAGTAAGCACCCATTATTTATGAGAAAAGAAGCGCCTCATCCGGGAGAGGATGAAGCGCTTCTGTACTTTGTTCAGGTCAAGGATGAGCTCGTTTTCCACGGCCCGGCAGACGTGCATCATAAGGAGGATTCAGCTACGTTCTCTCAAGCGTTCATCTTTGCCATACTTCCAAAATTTTATGCCATACAACCCCGCACCCAGCAGGAGGCTGAAAAGGGCATAAGGCAAAATCGGCAGGCGCAGCAATACAAAAGCTCCAGCGATCCGTGTAAAAAATGCACCTGTTGCATACAGCACTGCAATATAAAGCACCAGCCAGCCGCAGTATTTCAGACGATGCTTGCTTGGCGGAAACCCCGCCTGCTCCATCATCTTCCGGAACAGCCAGCAAAAAGCAGTTATGCAGACCACAAGCTGCATCAAATACCCAAGTGAGAGTTCAAACACCCAGTCCGGAACCACCGGATACAGCAGCAGACCCCCTATCCCCCAGCCAAAGAAGAAATACAGTGGTGCCACAAACCAGAAATAATCTCCAGTCCTCAAAGTTTTAAGGCTTGACTTAACCTCCTCAGCAAAGGTTTTTGCATCCTCAATCTCGTCGAATAGTTCCTGCCCATTCTCATTGGCCTGCACCGCCATATCGATCAGGTCACTGTATATCAGCTCTACGCCGCACTCATCCCAACTGGTACGCCGCAGATATCGAATAACCTCTCTGATTTGCTCCTGGCTTTTGCTGTTGAGCAGTTTTACGCGCAGACGGTTCGCTCTTCGCAAGGTGAAATAGTTATTCATCTTCTATCCTCCCGAAAAATCTTTTCTACCAAACCGCACAGTCGGTTCCATTCCTGTTGAAAATCCAAAAGAGAATCCGTCCCCCTTTCGGTGATCACATAGTACTTCCGGCTTGGGCCCTTGGGAGAAGGTCGCCGCTCCACTGTCACCTTCTCCTGCTGCTCCAGGCGTAAAAGCAGCGGATACAGCGTGCTTTCGCTGATCTCTGCAAAACCAACCTGTTTTAACTGCATCACTATTTCATAGCCATAGGTTGGTTCTTTTTCAATCAGCCGCAGCACGCAATATTCCAATACACCCTTCAGCAGCTGTGCATTATTTTCCAATCCGCTTCCTCCTTTCTATCTACTATGCAATGCGTTGTAGCTTATCTACATTGTATTACATAGTAGGCAGTTTGTCAAGCAGTATGCTTTGCGCGGTTTGAACAAACTGTATCTTCGCATTTCGGTAATACACAACAAAAAAGCCCTGAGACTTTCATCTCAGAGCTTTCACTTAAGTCGGCGACTGCATCTATGCTGATTTATTTATGATGGTTTGGTTCACCGGTTCTGCATGATGGCCAGAATGGTGAGATGAGGTGGTAGTCTGAGCTGAATCATTCGCTGCCTTATCGTTGGTGCTGCAACTGCACAGCACACCCAGCATCAGAACAACCGAAAGCAGTATAAGTATTGCACGTTTCATCGTTCTATCCCTCATTTCTTTCTTCTACCTAATGGTGAATGGGCAGATATTTGGATAATATGTCATTATAGAATGGAATCGGTCAACCAGCATCCTCAATATCATCATAACATAATGCACAAAAAAATCAAGCAAAAAAATAGAAACCTTTGGCAATATCTTTGCCAGTGAAAGAAAGTACCGTGCAAAAAAACAAACCCCCAAGGAATATCTTCCTCAGGGGCTTCATGCAAGTCGGCGACTACCTATTTTCACGCGCCGTTTCCAGCGAACTATCTTGGGCACGAGTGAGCTTAACTTCTGTGTTCGGAATGGGAACAGGTGGAACCTCACCGTCATCGTCACCGACCAATATGACTGGTTTAGTATAACATTTCTGTTTTACTTTGTCCAGTGTTCTTAGAAGGACGTGCCTTCAAAACTGAATAATCACTGCTCACATTTTATCATTGACTTGAGAATTCAAGCGAATTGTGGTCAAGCCCTCGATCTATTAGTACACACTTGCTGAATGGATCGCTCCACTTACACATCGTGCCTATCAACCTCGTAGTCTACAAGGGATCTTACCTGATTCAATCAGTGGGATATCTTATCTTTGGGTCGGCTTCACGCTTAGATGCTTTCAGCGTTTATCCGATCCGTACGTAGTTGCCCAGCTATGCTCCTGGCGGAACAACTGGTGCGCCAGAGGTACGTCCGTCCCGGTCCTCTCGTACTAGGGACAGCTCCCATCAAATATCCTGCGCCCACGACAGATAGGGACCGAACTGTCTCACGACGTTCTGAACCCAGCTCGCGTACCGCTTTAATTGGCGAACAGCCAAACCCTTGGGACCGAATTCAGCCCCAGGATGCGATGAGCCGACATCGAGGTGCCAAACCTCCCCGTCGATGTGGACTCTTGGGGAGATCAGCCTGTTATCCCCAGGGTAACTTTTATCCGTTGAGCGATGGCATTTCCACTCACATACCACCGGATCACTAACTCCAACTTTCGTTACTGCTCGACCCGTCAGTCTCGCAGTTAGGCTGGCTTATGCGTTTGCACTCTTTGGCTTGGTTTCCGTCCAAGCTGAGCCAACCTTTGAACGCCTCCGTTACTCTTTAGGAGGCGACCGCCCCAGTCAAACTGCCCACCTAACAATGTCCCCCGGCCCGATTCAGGGCCGCAGGTTAGAATTCCAATATCGCAAGGGTGGTATCCCAACGGCCTCTCCGCCAAAGCCAAAGCCTTGGTTTCCAAGAGTCCCATCTATCCTGTGCATGCAACATCGAAACCCAATATTAGGCTACAGTAAAGCTCCATGGGGTCTTTCCGTCTTGTCGCGGGTAACCGGCATCTTCACCGGTACTACAATTTCGCCGGGCGGGCTGTTGAGACAGTGCCCAAATCATTACGCCTTTCATGCGGGTCAGAACTTACCTGACAAGGAATTTCGCTACCTTAGGACCGTTATAGTTACGGCCGCCGTTTACTGGGGCTTCGATTCAATGCTTGCACATCTCCTCTTAACCTTCCAGCACCGGGCAGGCGTCAGCCCGTATACGTCATCTTTCGATTTAGCACAAACCTGTGTTTTTGGTAAACAGTTGCTTGGGCCGATTCTCTGCGGCTCCATCTCTGGAGCACCCCTTCTCCCGAAGTTACGGGGTCAATTTGCCGAGTTCCTTAACAACCCTTCTCCCGTTGGCCTTAGAATCTTCTTCCTACCTACCTGTGTCGGTTTGCGGTACGGGCACCTCAGAAATACACACAGCTTTTTTCTCGCCATCTTCCATCTCAGACTTCGGTACTAATTTCCCTCGATCTCTACCGGAACCAACACCCGGCTCTGAGACTTCATATGTGTCCCTGTGCTTAACTCTCTTTTTTTGGTGGTGACGGAATCTCTACCGTCTGTGCATCGGCTACGCCTTCCGGCCTCACCTTAGCTCCCGACTAACCTGGAGCGGACGAACCTTCCTCCAGAAACCTGAGGCTTTCGGCCATGCAGATTCTCACTGCATTCGCGCTACTCATTCCGGCATTCTCACTTCTATACACTCCACAGCCGCTTGCGCTACTGTTTCTCCGCGTATACAACGCTCCCCTACCCAATACATTGCTGTATTGCCTAAGCTTCGGTGTCAGGTTTAGCCCCGTTAAATTCTCCGCGCAAAGACGCTCGACCAGTGAGCTATTACGCACTCTTTGAATGAGTGGCTGCTTCTGAGCCAACATCCTGGTTGTCTGCGTATCTTCACATCGTTTTCCACTTAACCTGACTTTGGGACCTTAGCTGTAGATCTGGGCTGTTTCCCTTTTGACAATGACATTTATCTGACACTGTCTGACTCCCACGCATCAATACTCTGGCATTCTGAGTTTGATAAGCTTCGCTAACCTCTCGGCCGCTAGGCTATTCAGTGCTTTACCTCCAGGTATCTAACTTGAGGCTAGTCCTAAAACTATTTCGGGGAGAACCAGCTATCTCCGGGTTCGATTGGAATTTCTCCGCTACCCACAGTTCATCCGCCGCCTTTTCAACGGAGGTCGGTTCGGTCCTCCATGGAATTTTACTTCCACTTCAACCTGACCATGGGTAGGTCACCCGGTTTCGGGCCCATTATATGCAACTTAACGCCCTTTTCAAACTCGCTTTCGCTTCGGCTCCGGACCTTAAGTCCTTAACCTTGCTGCATACAATCGCTCGCCGGACCGTTCTACAAAAAGTACCCTATCACGCTTTGACGCGCTCTAGGTGCTTGTAGGCACAGGGTTTCAGGTTCTTTTTCACTCCCCTCCCGGGGTGCTTTTCACCTTTCCTTCACAGTACTATACGCTATCGGTCACTGGGTAGTATTTAGGGTTGGAGGGTGGTCCCCCCGTATTCCGACCAGGTTTCACGTGTCTGGCCGTACTCTGGATCCTGCGCAGCTCTTTCCGTTTTCACCTACGTGGTTCTCACACTCTCTGACCGGCCTTCCCATGCCGTTCGGTTAACAGATTAAGTCTTAAAAGCAGTCCGTACCCCGAAAGTATTTCTACTCTCGGTTTGCCCTCTTCCGCGTTCGCTCGCCACTACTTACGGAATCTCGTTTGATGTCTCTTCCTCGCCCTACTTAGATGTTTCAGTTCAGGCGGTTCCCTCAATACACCTATTTTAAATTTCAGTGCATTGTACCTGAGTATGAACCCAGGTGAGTTTCCTCATTCAGAAATCTCCGGATCAATGCTTATTTGCAGCTCCCCGAAGCTTATCGCAGCTTATCACGTCTTTCATCGGCTCCCAGTGCCAAGGCATTCGCCCTGCGCCCTTGTTCGCTTGACCTTTCAAACGTTCTTTCAGAACATTTGGTATCCTCTTGATCCTCTCTTATTGCCAACGAAGATTATTGTTACCCTTCCTTTTGAAATTGCAATATTTCTTAAAAAGAACTTACTATAATCTTTGTTTCGCAGTTATTATTCAGTTTTCAAGGTACGTCTTTGAGTGTCCTTTTCAGGGCCCTCAAAATCGAACAATATCTACTCTGCTTGTATCTGTCACCTGTTCCAGATGGCCGACCATCTTCGATGTTCTTCCATCTGCCTGACTCCTTAGAAAGGAGGTGATCCAGCCGCAGGTTCTCCTACGGCTACCTTGTTACGACTTCACCCCAATCACCAGTTTTACCTTCGGCGGCGTCCTCCTTGCGGTTAGACTACCGACTTCGGGTCCCCCCGGCTCTCATGGTGTGACGGGCGGTGTGTACAAGGCCCGGGAACGTATTCACCGTGGCATGCTGATCCACGATTACTAGCAATTCCGACTTCGTGCAGGCGAGTTGCAGCCTGCAGTCCGAACTGGGACGTTGTTTCTGAGTTTTGCTCCGCCTCGCGGCTTGCTTCTCTTTGTTAAACGCCATTGTAGTACGTGTGTAGCCCAGGTCATAAGGGGCATGATGATTTGACGTCATCCCCACCTTCCTCCGTTTTGTCAACGGCAGTCCGGCCAGAGTCCTCTTGCGTAGTAACTGACCGTAAGGGTTGCGCTCGTTGCGGGACTTAACCCAACATCTCACGACACGAGCTGACGACAACCATGCACCACCTGTCTCTGCGTCCCGAAGAGAAACACATATTTCTATGTGCGTCGCAGGGATGTCAAGACTTGGTAAGGTTCTTCGCGTTGCGTCGAATTAAACCACATACTCCACTGCTTGTGCGGGCCCCCGTCAATTCCTTTGAGTTTCAACCTTGCGGTCGTACTCCCCAGGTGGATTACTTATTGTGTTAACTGCGGCACTGAAGGGGTCAATCCTCCAACACCTAGTAATCATCGTTTACGGTGTGGACTACCAGGGTATCTAATCCTGTTTGCTACCCACACTTTCGAGCCTCAGCGTCAGTTGGTGCCCAGTAGGCCGCCTTCGCCACTGGTGTTCCTCCCGATATCTACGCATTCCACCGCTACACCGGGAATTCCGCCTACCTCTGCACTACTCAAGAAAAACAGTTTTGAAAGCAGTTTATGGGTTGAGCCCATAGATTTCACTTCCAACTTGTCTTCCCGCCTGCGCTCCCTTTACACCCAGTAATTCCGGACAACGCTTGTGACCTACGTTTTACCGCGGCTGCTGGCACGTAGTTAGCCGTCACTTCCTTGTTGAGTACCGTCATTATCTTCCTCAACAACAGGAGTTTACAATCCGAAGACCTTCTTCCTCCACGCGGCGTCGCTGCATCAGGGTTTCCCCATTGTGCAATATTCCCCACTGCTGCCTCCCGTAGGAGTCTGGGCCGTGTCTCAGTCCCAATGTGGCCGTTCAACCTCTCAGTCCGGCTACCGATCGTCGCCTTGGTGGGCCGTTACCTCACCAACTAGCTAATCGGACGCGGGCCATCTCAAAGCGGATTGCTCCTTTTCCCTCTGGTCGATGCCGACCCTGTGGGCTTATGCGGTATTAGCAGTCGTTTCCAACTGTTGTCCCCCTCTTTGAGGCAGGTTCCTCACGCGTTACTCACCCGTTCGCCACTCGATTGAGAAAGCAAGCTCCTCTCTCGCTCGTTCGACTTGCATGTGTTAGGCGCGCCGCCAGCGTTCGTCCTGAGCCAGGATCAAACTCTTTATAAATGATATTTATCACTTAAAAAGTGTTAAATCTTTTTCGCTCAGCACGCAATCGCTTGCGTCCTGTGTGAATTACTTTGTTTGGAATTGTTTAACGTGTTTTTCCAACACGAAAATAGGTTCCGTTACAAGTTTTTCGATATTGTTCAATTTTCAAGGTCCTGCGCGCCTCAGCCTTAGCGGCTGACGACTTGATTATTTTACCACAGAAGTGATTTTTTGTCAAGTACTTTTTTCAGAAGCTTTTCGGTTTTACTCGAACTGTGGCTCGTTTTTCAACGTATCCATATTGGTTCTTTCGCTTTGCTTCTGCCGCTTTCAGAAGTCATTCTTTCCGGCGGCCCTTGGCGCTCAAGTATAATACCATATCCCCAGCCCTTCTGTCAACACCTTTTTGCATCTTTTTTGAGTTTTTTCTATATTTCGCAAAAGGAGTACTTCCGGGCAGGTTTTTGCGACACTTTTCTGCCTGCTTTCCTTATTTATATTATAGGCACAGAAAATCCCCGGCAGTCGATCTGACTGCCGGGGACTGCGTTTTCTTCTTACTGTTCCTGTTTCATCTGATGCAGGGTCAATCCTACTGCCACAGCAAGCATAGGCAGCACGGAGATCAAGCCAATGGGCATGGGGCCCAGCACATTATAATATGCATCTGCCGGGGTGACCAGAACCTGTGGCAGTGCCGCAATGGCATTGAAAGCACCATGCGCAATGGCAGGCACCCAGATACAGCCTGTTTTCTCGTAGAGGAGATCCAGCAGGGTGTTCAGGGCAAAGCAGACCACACACCACACTACAAGCCCCAGCACCGGTGCGCCCAGATAGTTTGTGCCGTACTCGTAACCCACCAGCAGCATCAGGGGCCAATGCCAGACACCCCACACAACGCCGCCTAACAGACGACCATTCAGCAGGCCGAACCGCTCCTTCAGGCGGGGCATCATGTAGCCGCGCCAGCCGGCTTCCTCGCCCAGTGCAGGAAACATGTTGATGGCGGGGGCAAGGATCACCGCAAACAGCCCGTTTTGCAGCAGATAGCTGAGGGTAGAGACCCCCAGCTCGCTGCGCAGGGTCTGGGCATCCATCTCACCGCCGTAGGCGGCTACCAGCCAGCTGCCGGAAAAGTCCAGCCGGGAGGGGAACACGGCAAAATACAGCACTGCGCCCAGCAGGGTGAACACTGCCGGACCAAACCACGCAGCCAGCCAGAACCGCCGTTTGCCCTGCACCTTCCAGCCGATACCAACAGGCTGGCGCAGAAATACTTTTTGCACCAGCAGCACAGCCAGCAGCGGGCAAAACATAGTGGCGATCAGTGCCAGCTGATACAACACGGCGTTCTTCTGCTGGAGCAGGGCCATACAGCCGCCCACCTGGCACAGCCACGCCAGACCAAAGGCAATCAGGAAATAAAGGGAAAAGCCCTGTTTTTCTTTTGCACTCATACAAATCTCACCGCCGTTCCGTAAGCAATGACCTCTGCCGCACCCTGCATGACACTGGCGGAGGCGTAACGCATCCCAACCACAGCATCGGCTCCCAGCTCCTCCGCATTCTTTGCCATGCGGCCTGTGGCGATCTGCCGGGCCTCGGTGAGCATCTCAGCGTAGTCGGTGACTTCACCGCCCACAAGGGTGCGGAACCCGGCCATGATGTCGTGGCCAAGGTTGCGGCTCTGCACGGTGCTGCCCCGCACCACCCCCAGAGCCTCGATCTTTTTACCGGGGACTTCATTAATAGTTACGATAAGCATCTTCTTCTCCCTTTCCAATCTCTTTGAGACGATCCACCAGCACCTTCAGCGTGCCGATGATGCAGCCCGCCGGGATGCCAACCAGCACCACCAGCAGCGGCAGCGGCGGAGCCTCCTCCGGGTCCACGCAGGAGGCCCACACCATGATGCCCATGATGAACAGCATCAGGGCCGTAAACAGCCCCTGCCCCCACCAGCGCACCCCGGACACGCTCCGCTTTCCGGTCTGTCTGCTCAATGTTCACAAAACTCACTCCCTGTTCTTCCTTTGCGGTCAGGCGCGCCAGCGTCTGCTCCACATCCAGTTCATTGAGGCTGACAGGTTCCCTTTGAAGCAGGGTGCAGAAGTTCACTGCCTCGTCCAGATCGGTGCGGCGGGTGTGCAAGCGTTCCAGCTGGCGGGTCATTCCCTCAGCCAGCGTGCACTCTCCCTCCAGCATCTGCCGGATCTCGGCCAGCGGCACATCCAGTTTGCGCAGCAGTTTGATGCGCCGCAGACGCTCGACATCCGCCTCCGAGTAACTGCGGTAGCCGTTGCCGGGCTCCCGCCGGGGGCTGATGAGCCCCTCCTCCTCATAAAAGCGGATATTCTTTTTGGTCACGCCCACGGCGGCTTCCACCTCGTTGATCTTCATTGGTTTCGCAGCCTCCTTACAGGCACCATCTTACACCTTCCAGAAAGGGGAAGGTCAATGGTTTTTTGAAAAAAGAACTCCCTTCGTCTCGCATTCGCTCGACACCTCCCTCAGAGAGGGAGGCTTACCGTACGGGCAGGCTCCCTCCTTGAGGGGGCTGTCTGCGGAGCAGACTGGGGGAGTTTCTTCCTTTAGAAATAGCACTTAATCTGGAACCGATCGGCATTGTCCTGCTTTTTTTCTCCACCACGATGCGCTCATGGTTGAAATCAAAGTGGACCGGGGTGCACAGGTCGGTGTTGCGGGTCAGGCGGAGAAGCTCCTGCACCCGCTTTTTCTCCTCGGGCACATAGAACAGATAGCTCACGCCCTCCTTTTTGGCGCGGCCGGTGCGGCCGATCCGGTGGGTGTAATGTTCGTTGTCGCCGGGGACATCGTAGTTGATGACCGCATCCACATCCGAGACATCGATGCCGCGGGCGGCCACATCGGTGGCCACAAGGATGGCCAGCCTGCCGTCCCGGAAGTTCTGCATGATCTGATTGCGTTCTTTCTGGGAGAGGTCGCCGTGGAGGCAATCCACTGAGAAGCCCAGACGGGCCAGCTGATTGGCCAGCGTGGCCGTGTTGAACTTGGTATCGCAGAAGACCATGACCCGCTTGTAGCCCTCGCCAATGATGATCTGGGCCAGGTCGAACAGCTTGTTGCGGCCGGAGGTCTCCAGCATGTACTGGGTGATCTTGGGCTGGCTCTCCTCCCTGGGCTGAACGGTGATCTCCTCAGCGTTGTTCTGATACAGCCAGCCGATGTCCATGACCTCGCGGCTGATGGTGGCGGAGAACATGGACAGGCTTTTGCGGGCCTTCATCAGCTCAATGATATGCCGCACATCCTTATAAAAGCCCATGTTCAGCATCTCATCGGCCTCGTCCAGCACCACCTGGGTCACATGGGCCAGATCGATGCTGTGGTGCTTATAGTGGTCGATCAGGCGGCCCGGGGTGGCCACCACGATCTGGCAGCCCTCGGCCAAACGCCTGGCCTGCTTTTCCATGTTGGCACCGCCGTACACGCAGGCCACCTGCACCTCAGGCATAAAGTAGGTCAGCTCAGTCAGCTCCTCGGCGATCTGCTGGGCAAGCTCCCGGGTGGGGGCCATGATCACAGCCTGCGGGTACTTTTTTTCCGGGTCGATATGTTCCGCCACCGGGATGCCGAAGGCACAGGTCTTGCCCGTGCCGGTGGGTGCTTTGGCGATCACATCCCGGCCTGCCAGCATCACAGGGATGGTCTTTTCCTGAATTTCTGTCATCTCTGCAAAACCCATCCGCTCCACGGCCTTGTGGATGGCTTCACTGCACTGCAACTCACTGTAAAGCATGTTTGATACTCCTTATCCTTCTACCCTTGTTTTGTTCAGTATACCATGAAACGCGGCGCTTGTCAGCACGCAAAAAGAGCCGCGCCCTTTTGGGGCACGGCTCTGCGGTTGGATCTGGGATGTACGCACTCAGGCAGTCTCTTCCACGCTCTGAGCGGCGGCACGGCCTGCTTCCAGCTTCTGCTTGAAACGGCCGCTGGCCTTGAAACCGGGGATGGAGGTGGACTCCAAACGGCTGGACACCTTCGTCTTGGGGTTGGTGTAAGCCTTCGGCTTGCGGGGACGCATCTCAAAACGGCCAAAACCGGCAATGGTCACTTTCTCGTCTGCACGCAGGCAGTCGGCGATCTGATCAAACAAAGCGTCCATCGTGGTCTCGACCTGTGCTTCGGTAAAGCCGGTCTTGCGTGCCACGGTTTCGATCATCTGGGAACGAGTCATTGTATCGATATCCTCCTGGAACGTCCAAAAGTAACGTCTTTTGGCAAATTTTGCGTTGTTGAGTATAACAAATGCAGCCCCTCATTACGAGAGATTGCGCACGAAACGCATAATATTGCGCACGAGTTACATTTTGTGCGTTATTTTTTATGATACAGCGTTGCAATATCCACCAGCGGGATATTCTTCAGGTCATGGTCGCTGCGCAGGCAATCGACCAGTGCGTTGGCGGTATCCACAGCAGTGATACAGGGGATGCTCAGCTCCACAGCCTTGCGGCGCAGGCGGACAGAATCGCGCTTGGGGTCGCGGCCCTTGGCGCTGGTGGAGAACACATAGTCCACCAGGCCGCTCTGCAGCAGGTCCACGATGTTGGGGGCTTCGCCGGACATATTGCGCACCTCGTTGCAGGGGACCATGTGCTTGTTGAGCCATGCACAGGTGCCGGAGGTGCCGTACAGCTTGTAGCCCATGCTCTTGAGCTTCCAGGCGATATCCACAAACTCGGGCTTGTCGCTGTCCTTCACGGTGAAGATGCAGCAGGAGGCGGGGCCGGGGGTCTTAAAGGTATAGCCCGCGCCGATCAGGCCCTTGAGCAGGGCATCGTGATAGTTGGGAGCAATGCCCAGCACCTCGCCGGTAGACTTCATCTCAGGGCCAAACTGGGTATCCACGCCGTGCAGCTTTTCAAAGCTGAACACAGGCACCTTAACGGCCACATAGGGGGCGTTGGGGTGCAGGCCGATGCCGTAGCCCATATCTGCCAGCTTCTCACCCAGGCAGCAGCGCACGGCCAGATCCACCATGGGCACGCCGGTGACCTTGGAGATGTAAGGCACGGTACGGGAGGAACGGGGTTGACCTCGATGACATAGACCTTGCCGTTGGAAACCGCGTACTGGACATTGACCAGACCGGTGACGTGGAGCTCGCGGGCAAAGCGGCCGGTATAATCCACTATGGTGTCGATCTCGGCCTGGGTCAGATGCTGTGCCGGGTAGACACAGATCGAGTCGCCGGAGTGGACACCGGTACGCTCCACCTGCTCCATGATGCCGGGGATGAGGAAGTTCTCGCCATCACAGATGGCATCGACCTCACACTCGGTACCCATGATATACTTATCCAGCAGGACAGGGTGATCCATGTCCACATGCTCGGTGATAACGCCCATGTACTCGATGACATCGGCCTTGGTGTAGGCCACGATCATGTTCTGACCGCCCAGAACGTAGGAGGGACGCATCAGGACAGGCAAGCCGATCTCATCGGCAGCAGCCAGAGCCTCCTCCAGATTGAATACGGTGCGGCCGGGCGCACGGGGGATCTTGCAGCGCTCCAGCAGTTCGTCAAAACGCTCACGGTCCTCTGCCTCGTCAATGGCATCCGCCGGGGTGCCCAGGATGGGCAGGCCGATCTCATCCATGTGCTTTGCCAGCTTGATGGCGGTCTGGCCGCCGAACTGGACCACGCAGGCATCGGGCTTTTCGGTGGCGATGATGTTGTCCACACTCTCCGGGTTCAGGGGGTCGAAGTACAGACGGTCGCCGGTGTCAAAGTCGGTGGAGACGGTCTCGGGGTTGTTGTTGACGAGGATAGCCTCGCAGCCGTGGTTCTTCAGAGTCCAGACACAGTGGACAGAGCAGTAGTCGAACTCGATGCCCTGACCGATGCGGATGGGGCCGGAGCCAAAGACCAGCACCTTTTTCTTCTTGGGCTGACCGTTGGCGGCAGCCTCAGCCTCTCTGGCAGCAATAAACTCGGCGGCCTCGTTGTCGCCGTCGTAGGTGGAGTAGAAGTACGGGGTGTTGGCCGAGAACTCAGCAGCACAGGTATCGACCATCTTGAAACCGGCGCGGTAGTTCTCCACAGGCAGAACATCCACCTGTGCCAGACGCTTGATGGTCTTATCCTGGAAACCATACTTCTTGGCGGTCTGATACTGCTCCAGGCTCAGCACGCCGTTGCACTTTGCCAGACCCTTTTCCAGGTCAGCCAGGTGCTGCATCTTATCCAGGAACCACCAGTCGATCTTGGTGACCTTCCAGATGGTCTCGTGGTCGATGCCGCGCTTGAGGGCCTCGTAGACACAGAACACGCGCTCCGCATCCTGCACATGCAGGTGGGCCACGATCTCGTCATCGGTCAGCTCCTCAAAGGGCTTGTGGGTCAGGGTGTCCATCCCCAGCTCGATGGAGGAGACCGCCTTCATCATAGCTGCCTCGAAGCTGTTGCCAATGCTCATCACCTCGCCGGTGGCCATCATCTGGGTGCCCAGAGACTTGTCGGCGTAGACAAACTTATCAAAGGGCCACTTCGGGTACTTGACCACGATGTAGTCCAGCGCAGGCTCAAAGCAGGCGCAGGTCTTGCCGGTGACATCATTGGTGATCTCGTCCAGCGTATAGCCGATGGCGATCTTGGTGGCCACCTTGGCGATGGGGTAGCCGGTGGCCTTGGAGGCCAGAGCGGAGGAGCGGGACACGCGGGGGTTGACCTCGATGACCGCGTAATCGTAGCTGTCGGGCTTCAGGGCAAACTGGCAGTTGCAGCCGCCCTCGATGCCCAGCTCGGTGATGATATCCAGTGCGGCGGTGCGCAGCATCTGGTACTCGTGATCGGACAGGGTCTGGGAGGGAGCCACGACCACGGAATCGCCGGTGTGGATGCCGACGGGGTCCAGGTTTTCCATGTTGCAGACGGTGATCACGTTGCCCTTGTGGTCGCGCATGACCTCGTACTCGATCTCTTTCCAGCCGGAGATGCACTTTTCCACCAGGATCTGATGGATGGGGGAAAGCCGCAGGCCGTTGGTGCCGATCTCGATGAGCTTTTCCTTGTTTTCGCAGATGCCGCCGCCGGTGCCGCCCATGGTAAAGGCAGGGCGGACAATGACGGGGTAGCCAATGCGGTCCGCACAGGCCAGCGCATCCTGAAGGGTCTCCACGACCTCAGAGGGGATGATGGGCTGATGCAGCTTTTCCATCGTCTCCTTGAACAGCTCACGGTCCTCGGCGCGGTCGATGGTCTCGGGCTTGCAGGCCAGCAGGCGGATGCCGGTGCGGTCCAGATAGCCGGAACGGGCCAGCTCCATGGAGAGGTTCAGACCCATCTGGCCGCCCAGGTTGGGCAGAACGGAGTCGGGCTTCTCGATCTCCAGAATGCGCTCCACCACCTCAAGGGTCATGGGCTCGATATAGACATGATCGGCCACATCGGGGTCGGTCATAATGGTAGCGGGGTTGGAGTTGAGCAGAACGGTCTCAATACCCTCTGCTTTCAGGGCGCGGCACGCCTGGGTGCCGGAGTAGTCGAACTCAGCGGCCTGGCCGATGATGATGGGGCCGGAGCCGATGACCAGCACCTTTTTGATTCTGAGGTCCTTGGGCATTTCAGCGCACCTCCTTTTTTGCTGCTTTGACATTGTTCAGGAAGCGGTCGAACAGGAATTCGGTGTCTTTGGGGCCGCCGTTGGCTTCCGGGTGGAACTGGACTGTGAAGCAGTTCCACTTCTTGTACTTGATGCCCTCGCAGGTGCCGTCGTTGGCGTTCACCTGTGCCACCTCGCCCATCTCGGCAGGCAGCTCCTCGCCCACGACTGCATAGCCGTGGTTCTGGCTGGTGATAAAGGTGCGGCCCGACTCAAAATCAGTGACAGGCTGGTTGGCACCGCGGTGGCCATACTTCAGTTTCATGGTCTTGGCACCGGCGGCCAGAGCGCTGAGCTGGTGGCCCAGGCAGATACCGAAGGTCGGGATGCCCAGCGCAAAGATATGCTTCAGGTTCTCGATGACTTCCACCGGCTCGGCGGGGTCGCCGGGGCCGTTGGACAGCATGATGCCGTCCGGGTTCAGAGCAGCCACCTCCTCAGCGGTGGCAAAGGCAGGCATCACCGTTACCTTGCAGCCGCGCTTGACCAGGCAGCGCACGATATTGCGCTTGCAACCGTAGTGCATCAGTACGATGTGGGTCTCGCCCTTCTCGTGAAAGACCTCAGGCTTCTCGCAGGTCACGCTCTTGACGGCGTCCGTCACGGCATAGGCGCGGATGGTCTCCAGCAGCTTGTCTGTCTCCGCCTGATTGGCAGGGTCGGCAGGGTCAAAGGTCGTCAGGATGGCACCGTTCATCACGCCGCTCTCCCGGATGACGCGGGTCAGGTGGCGGGTGTCGATGCCCTCGATGCCGATGGTATTGTTTTTCTTCAAAAAGCTGTCCAGCGTCTCCTCACAGCGCCAGTTGGAGGGCGTCTTGCATGCCTCGCGCACAATGTAGCCCTTGGCCCAGATGCGGTCCGACTCCATATCATCCTTGTTCATGCCGTAGTTGCCGATGAGGGGATAGGTCTGGGTGATGATCTGGCCGTAGTAGCTGGGGTCGGTCAGGGTCTCTTCAAAGCCAACCATACCGGTGGCAAAGACGACTTCGCCCACGGTAACGCCCTCAGCACCCACTGACTGGCCTGCAAAGACCATGCCGTTTGCCAAAAGAAGATAAGCGTTCATAGGTACTCCTTGTTTCAACACGGTTGTTGTCAAGTTACAGGGTCTGCTTGGCTTCCTGCTTCATCTTGCGGCTGCCCAGGTGCACCAGGGGCAGCTTGCCCTCCTTGCAGATGGGGCACTCCTCGGGTGCGTAGTTGGGCAGGTCCAGTTTGAGGGCGCTGGCCAGGATGGGAATGGGAGACGGAGCCTCAGGCTTGGTGCGGTCCACCACACAGGTGATGCCCAGGCAGATGCCGCCGGCCTCTTCGATCACGCGCTTGGTCTCCAGGGAGGAGATGCCGGTGGTGACAACGTCCTCAGCAATGATGCACTTCTCGCCCGGCTGGATGGCAAAGCGCTTCAGGGTCATCACATTGTCCACGCGCTCGGTGAAGATGGCGCGCTTGCCGGTCTGGCGGGCCAGCTCGTAAGCATAGACGATGCCGCCCATGGCAGGTCCCACGATGACATCCACATCCAGCTTCTTGATCTGATCGGCCACAGCCTTCATTACCTCGGCGCAGCGGTCAGGGTACTGCTGCAGGTAAGCCATCTGGCAGTAGGCGCTGGAATGGCGGCCGGAGGAGAGCAGGAAATGGCCCTCCAGGAATGCGTCACAGCTCTTCAGAATTTCAAGTGCTTCACTCATTGTAGTTCTCCCTCTCTTTTTTATGAAAAATATCTTTTGAACGGTATTGTACCACGCTTTTGCAGCAATTGCAAATTTATGCGCAAGTTTTCACTTTATACGCATAATCCGTGGCTATTCTGGTATATCAGCTCGATTATTCAGCATTTCGTGCGCAGCCGCGGATCTCCTCCAGCGTTTTCACGCCGTGGGCATCCATCCACTGTGCCATCTCGTCGGCAATGGTCTCCATGGCGCGGGGGTTGGCAAAGTTTGCCGCGCCCACCTGTACCGCCGTGGCACCTGCCATGATGAATTCCAGTGCGTCACGGCCGGTGGCAATGCCGCCCAGACCCACCACCGGGATGTTCACAGCACCCACTGCCTGCCAGACCATGCGCAGGGCGATGGGCCGCACCGCCGGGCCGGACAGACCGGCAAAGATGTTGTTGAACACCGGCTTGCGCTTTTCCAGATCGATGGCGCAGGCCTGGAAGGTGTTGGTCAGGCTGATGGCATCCGCACCGGCGGCCTCCACAGCCCTGCACATCTCAGGGATGTTCTCGGCCTGGGGGCTCAGCTTGACCATCAGGGGCTTTTTGCAGGCCTCCCGGACCATCCGGACCACTTCTCCGGCTGCCTCGGCCTTGACGCCATAAGCCATGCCGCCCACCTTGACGTTGGGGCAGGAGATGTTCAGCTCCACGATGTCCACTGCGCTCTCGCTCAGCAGAGCCGCGCCCTCAACATACTCTTCCTCACTGTGTCCACCCAGGTTGGCAATGGCCACTGTGCCGTATTTCTGCTTGAGCTCCAGCATCTCGTTCAGTTCCACGTCAATGAAGTGCTGAACGCCGGGATTCTGCAGGCCGATGCTGTTGATGAGGCCGGAGGGGGTCTCCCACAGGCGCTCGCCCTTGTTGCCGTACTGGCCGTGCAGGGTCAGGCCCTTGCCGGAGATGCCGCCGATCTTAGAAAAATCGGCCAGCTCCTCATACTCCACACCGTAGCCCACCGTGCCGGAGGCTCCGATGACCGGGCTGTTCATCACAAAGCCCAGCAGGTTTGTTTTCAGGTCAGCCATCAGAAGAACACCTCCGTTGCATCAAAGACCGGGCCATTCTTGCACACGCTCTTGCCCTCGCCGCCCTTGGTCTCGCAGGTGCAGCCAAGGCAGGCACCAATGCCGCAGGCCATCTTCTTTTCCAGGCTCACGAAGCAGGGGGTGCCCTTTTCGGCACAGATACGGGCCGCATTCTTCATCATCACGGTGGGGCCGCAGATCAGCACGGCATCGTAATCTGCCGGGTCATACAGCTGGGTCACAAAGCCGTGGAAACCCACCGCGCCGGTATCGGTGGAGACCTTTACCACATTTGCAATAGAGCGGAACTCCTCCATGCAGTAGGGGGTATCCCGGAAGCCGAAGAACACGTCCGGCTTAACACCGGCAGCTGCCAGTTCCCGGGTGACCTGATACATGGGGGCGGTGCCAATGCCGCCGCCCACCACAGCGATCTTATGGTATTGTTCGGCCAGGGCCGGGATATCAAAGCCGTTGCCCATGGGGCCGGTCAGCTGGAAGGTATCACCGGTCTTCAGTTGGGCAATTTTGTGAGTGCCTTCGCCGATGACCTGATACAGGAACTCAATGGTCTGGGTCTCCGGCTCCCACTTGTGCACGCTGATGGGGCGGGACAGGAACGGGGCCTCATCGGCACCCCAGGCCCGCAGGGGTAAAAAACTGCCCGGCGTGGGGGGCATGCTCCCGGTCAGGCCAGAGGGCACGCAGGAGCCGGATGTCCGGCAGGATGCTCTCATGGCTCAGAACGGTGGCTTCACAGCAGGCTGCACGCATGAGCAATGGCCTCCTTCATGTTCACACACTCGTTGTAAGCGGCCTCATCAAAGGCCACGCCGGGCTGCTTCTTGTAGGCCAGCAGGATGCCGCGGCTGGAGTTGACCACGCCGCCGTTGCCCTTGGTCAGGTACTGGGCAATATCCTCCGCCTTGCCGCCCTGCGCGCCGTAGCCCGGGATCAGGAAGAAGCTGTCCTGATACTTGGCGCGGATCTCGGTGGCTTCCTCAATGTGGGTGCCGCCGATGACCAGACCGATGGAAGAGTAACCGTGCTCGCCCATGTAGTCCTTGCCCAGAGCGTTCAGCTTGTCGCCCACCAGATCGTAGACGTGGCGGCCGTCTGCCAGCTTCTCATACTCAAAGTCCTTGGCACCGCCGTTGGAGGTGCGGCAGAGGACGAACATGCCCTTGCCCTGCTTTTCGGCATAGGGCAGGTAAGGGCTGATGGAATCCAGACCCATGTAGGGGGCCAGGGTGACGAAATCGGACTCGAAGTCGCCGGTAAAGTGGCCCATGGCGTACATCTCGGCGGTCTTGGCGATATCGCCGCGCTTGATATCGGCGATGACAGGGATACCAGCCTCGCGGACAGCGGCCAGGGTCTCGGCGTAGGCCTTCATGCCCTCCAGACCCAGGGACTCGTAGTATGCGATCTGCACCTTGTAGCAGCCAGCCACAGCCTTGGTGGCATCGATGAGCTTCTTGTTGAAGCGGACGATGTTCTCCCCCTTGGTCAGGGCGGTGTCCACAAAGTCAGCGGGCAGGTAGCTGAAATCAGTGTCCAGACCCACACACACCGGGCCGCGGGCTGCAACTGCTTCGTAAAGCTTGTCCATGTTTGTCATTGTCGGGTTCCTCCTGTAATCTGTCTCTCTTTTATTATCTATATTTCTTTGTTGTGTTGGCTTTTTGTCAGCGTCCTCGCCCTCTCAGGCCGCTTCGCGTCCAGCTCTCCCAAAAGGGAGAGCCTACGCATATCCCAGGCTCAGCAGCAGCTGGCCGTGAGCCGCAATTGCCTCTCCCTTTGGGAGAGGTGGCATCGCGCAAGCGATGACGGAGAGGGCCTCAGCGCATTACTCCTCAGCCTGATAGGTCAGCTTGCCGCCCTTGATGGTGGCATAAACCCTGCCGTAGAGCTGTGCACCATCAAAGGGGCAGTTATGGCTCTTGGAGTGCAGCTTTTCTTTGTCCACAGTGTAGGGGGTGTCGAGATCCACCAGCACGAAGTCTGCATCGTAGCCGGGCTCCAGCTGGCCCTTGGCAAGGCCCAGGATCTCTGCCGGGCGGGTGCTCATCAGGTGCACCAGCAGTTCCAGCGGCAGGCCCTCTTCCCAGCAGAGCTTGGTGTAGCAGACCCCAAAGGCGGTCTCGCTGCCCACCATACCGGCCATACCCTTCAGCTTGTCTTCCTCGGAGTGGGGGAGCGTGGTCGGTGGCAATGGCATCCACCACACCGGAACGGATGCCATCGATGAGCGCCTGCACATCATCCGCGGTGCGGATGGGCGGGTTGACCCGGTAATCGCAGGTCTCATTGTTGAACCACAGGTGATGCGGGGTCACCTCGCAGGTCACAGGTGCGCCGCGCAGCTTGGCCATCTGGATGGCCTCCAGCGCGCCCCCGGGTGGAAACATGGCACATGTGCAGTTTGGTCTGGTAGTACTCGCTCAGCCAGCAGTTGCGCACCGTCTCCAGGTCTTCAGCCAGCCGGTAATCCCAGGGGCTGATCTCCATATCCTCGGCGTGGCTCATCACAGTGATATCCCGCTGGGTGCAGATGGCAAAGGCCCGGGCCATGGTGGCGTTGTCCTGCACACCGTGGCCATCCTCGGTGATGAACTTCACGCTGGCGGGCAGGGTCTTGAGGTGGTCGATGGTCTTGCCGTCAAAGTTCTCGGTGATGGAAACGGTCTGGTTTACATCGCACAGGCCCACCTCGGCGGCCTTCTGCTCCACCATGGCTGCCTGTGCGGCAGAGGAGCAGACCGGCTTTGTGTTGGGCATCAGGTTGACAAAGGTGTAGCCGCCTGCGGCCGCAGCCATGCTTCCGGTAGCAATGTCCTCCTTATATTCAAAACCCGGGGTGCGCCAGTGGCAGTGCAGGTCCACAAAGGCAGGCAGCACGGTCAGACCGCCTGCATCGAGGACAGTCTCCCCCTCCCCGGCCAGTGCGGAAAGGTCCTGACCCACGGCGGCGATCTTTCCGTCTTTCACGAAAAGCTCCACCGGGCGGCCCGCAGCGTTTACAGCGTTGATGAGCAGCATATTCTTTTACCTCCCTGTTCGTATTTCGGATGGGCGGATGCGGGCATTGCAGCCCGCGGACAGGCAAAAAAAAGAACTTTTCCACAAACGGAAAAGTTCAAAAAGCGAAAAAAGGAAACACGGAGCCCACCGCAAAAACGGCTGCAAACTGCTTTTTCAGTTCAGCGTTCATTTTTGACAGCATTCGTCCGCTTCTCCTTTTCCTTCGCATTTGTTTTCGTTATATTTTATCATAGAAACGCAAAATGTGTCAATGCTTTCTGTAAGATTCCTGTGTGAAAAGGTTTTGGCTGTATCTCCCGGAATTTTGGCTACTCTACCGAAAACCCGTTTCCCGCCCCATAATCCCTGCGCGGAGGGGGATTTTTCTCCGTCAATTCCTACCAAAGCACTGTACATTGAAGTTTGCATGTGTTATTATAGTATCTGTCAAAAAGAGAGAGCCGCACCGAGGCGGCTGAACAAAAAGGGAGGGTTCCCCACATGAGCTTATTGGAGGACGCACGGAACATCCAGCGCAAAGACCCCGCCGCACGCAGTGTGCTGGAGGTCATCCTGCTGTACCCCGGCTTCCATATCCTGGTCTACCACCGCATTGCCCACTGGCTGTATGAGCACGGGCACTTTTTCCTTGCCCGCTGGGTCAGCCAGCATGGCCGCCACAAGACCGGCATCGAGATCCACCCCGGTGCCCAGATCGGCAAGTGCCTGTTCATCGACCACGGCATGGGCATCGTGTTCGGTGAGACCACCGAGATCGGCGATAACTGCACCATCTACCACGGCGTGACGCTGGGCGGCACCGGCAAGGACACCGGCAAGCGCCACCCTACGCTGGGGAACAATGTGCTGATTGGCGCGGGCACCAAGGTGTTGGGCCCGGTGTATATCGGCGATAACGCCCGCATCGGCGCAGGCAGCGTTGTGCTGCGCAACCTGCCCGCCAACTGCACCGCCGTGGGCGTGCCCGCCGAGGTGGTGCGCATCAACAACAAGGCCGTCAACCCCGCTGATGACCTGGACCAGCAGGATCTGCCGGATGTCATGGCCCAGCGCCTCACCGAGCTGGACCGCCGCATCAGCAAGCTGGAAAAAAAGGACGCACAGGGGGATGTGCCTCCCAGCATCCACGAGGTCATCCAGAAACAGCAGCACTGAACCTCTCGGTCCCACTTTGCGTGCCAGCTTTCCTCATAGGGGAGCCGCTGGCATGGCGGTACTATCCGCAAAAACTGCACAAAGCTTCTGCAAAACGAAAGCAGCTGCGCTCCGCACACACGGAACGCAGCTGCTTTTTTCTGTTATTTACAAGGAGTTGCCACCAGTTCTTTGACCTTTTGTGCCGCTGCCGCCACCAGCTGGCCGATGGGCTGGTCGGGCACGCCCACCACAATGTTCTCACAGTGGTTGATGGGCACCAGCACCCGCCGGGCAGGGCTCTGGCAGACTGCCGCTGCCATGGCGGGGGTGATTTCGCCCAGCAGGGCGTCGGCCATCACAATGCCGATGGGCCCCAAAATGACATCCGCCCGGCGGCAGCCCACCACCACGGCGTTCTCGCCGGTGGCAGCGCGGACCGTCCCCGCCTTGAGCATGGCCGAAGTCGCAAGGCTGTTGGTGCCCACGGCGGTCAGCCGGGCTTCCGGGCAGGCGGCAGAGATGGCCGCCACCAGCTGGCGGCCCAGACCGCCGCCCTGTCCGTCAATGACCAGAACGTTCATCAGAAGTCGATCTCCTCCAGCCGCAGCAGGGCGATGATGTAGATCTTCAGGGCCTCCAGCAGCTTATCGATGGGAGCTGCCTCGTTGGCACCGTGCATCGGGCCGCCGAACTCAGGCAGCACCATGTCCTCGTGCTCGGGGCCAAAGCTCACCGCATAGGGGAAGTGGCGGGCATAGGTGCCGCCGCCCATGGTAAAGGGCGTGGCATTCTCGCCGGTGACCTCGTTGTAGGTCTCGATGCAGGCCTTGATGGCGGGGGTATCGGCTGCGATATAGAAGGGCTCGGCACCCTCGGCCTTCTCCAGAGAAGCACCTGTGCCAATGGCAGCTTTGATCTGCTCCTTCATCTTCTCGGCGGTGGTACAGGTGGGGTAACGGCTGTCCATGGTCTGGACGATCCGGCCGTCCCGCATGAAGATCCGGCCGCCGATGACGGTCAGGGGGCCGAAGGGGCCGTCGGCGCAGTCGATGCCCAGGCCGGTGCCTGCGGTGGAAGCGTGCAGCTTTTTCAAGGCTTCCAGATAGGCGCGCTCTGCATCGTTGCACAGACCGTTGTCCAGCAGGTAATTCACCACCAGACCAATGGCGTTGACCGTGCCCTCGGGCATGGCGGCGTGGCCGCTCTTGCCCCAGCCGCGGATGCGGACACAGCTGCCTTCCGGCTCCAGCGTAATGTTGGGGGCGTTCTTCAGCTTGGTGATATCAGTCTCCACCAGTGCGCTGGCGCGGTCGGGCACGGCGTTGTTGGCAACGCCGCCCTCGAACTCCTTGATCTCACCGTTGCAGACCGGGCTGACCAGCTCCGCACCGAAATGGCCCTTCTCGCCGTTGCACACCGGGAACTCTGCATCCGGGGTGAAGCAGAACACCGGGGCCGGGTAGTTCTTGAGGTAGTATTCCACATCGTTCATGTGGGTCTCTTCGTTGTCGCCAACCATTGCACGGATGGGATACCGCAGGGAAATGCCCTCCTCCTTCAGGAACTTCAGGGCATACAGGGTGGCCACCATGGGGCCTTTGTCATCCGCCACACCGCGGCCGATCAGCCAGCCGTCCCGGATCTGCATCTTGAAGGGGTCCTGGCTCCAGCCGTTGCCCACGGGCACCACATCCACATGGCAGATGGTTGCCAGATACTTCTCAGGGTCTGCACCGGCCAGCTCGGCATAGCCGATGTAGTTCTCGCAGTTGCGGGTCGCCAGACCCATGCCTGCAGCCAGCTCCAGCGTCTTGTCCAGCGCCGCGCGGGGCCTGCACCGAAGGGTGCGCCCTCCTCGGGGTGCCCTCCACACTGTCGATGGCCACCAGCGCCGCGATGTCCTCCAGAATCTGCTCCTTGTTCGCCGCAATAAAGGCGTCGATCTTCTGATTCAATGCCTGATCCATGATTGCTTCGTCCTTTCTTTGTCGTAACGACACGTTACTGTTTATTGTAACACACTTAAAGCGCTTTTGCCAGCCTTCGGCAGCCTGCTTCTGTACGAAACCTCTCCGTCATCATCGCGATCGCTCGATGCCACCTCTCTTAATAGGAGAGGCAGGACTTGGCTCCCCTACCAGGGGAGCTGTCGCGGCAAAGCCCGTATCTGTCACACTGCAAACAGGCTGCTGGCCGCGCCCAGCAGACCGGCGCTGGCCAGGCCCATGATGATGCCCGCCAGCAGCACACCGCCCATGCAGGCAATGAGAACATCCTTGAACTTCATGTCCAGAATGGAGGCTGCCAGCGTGCCGGTCCAGGCACCAGTGCCGGGCAGCGGGATTCCCACAAAGAGCAGCAGGGCAACGGTCAGGCCCTTGCCGGCCTTTTCCTCCAGTTTGCGGCCGCCCATTTCTCCCTTGGTAATGAAGAACTTGCACACCGGCCCGATAACCGGCTTGTGGTAACCCCAGATGAGGAACCGCCGGGCAAACAGATAGATAAAGGGCACCGGCAGCATGTTCCCGATGACACAGACCAGATAGGTGGGCAGGGCGGGCAGGCCCAGCCCCAGCCCGATCGGAATGGCACCACGCAGCTCAATGACCGGCACCATCGAGACAAAAAACACCATCAGATAATTCTTGAGCATCCAGGTTTCTCCTTATCATAAGATCATGATCGCAACGGCTTACAGGTCGATGACCAGCTCCACCGGGCAGTGGTCGGAGCCAAAGATCTCGTTGTGGATCTCGGCCGCCGTCACCTTGTCGGCGATGCGGTCTGAGACCAGAAAATAGTCGATGCGCCAGCCTGCGTTCTTCTCGCGGGCGTGGAAGCGGTAGCTCCACCAGCTGTACTTCACCTCGTCCGGGTGAACCGCACGGAAGGTGTCGGTAAAGCCCGCCGCCAGCAGCTCGGTCATCTTGGCCCGCTCCTGGTCAGTGAAGCCCGCGCTCATCCGGTTGGTCTTTGCATTCTTGATGTCGATCTCGGTGTGGGCCACGTTCAGGTCCCCGCAGAGGATGACCGGCTTTTTTGCGTCCAGCTCCAGCAGGTAGGCCCGGAACGCATCCTCCCAGGTCATGCGGTAGTCCAGCCGCTTCAGGCCGTCCTGGCTGTTGGGCGTGTAGCAGTTGACCAGATAGAAGCCGGGATATTCCAGCGTCAGCACGCGGCCCTCGTGGTCGTGCTCCTCCCTGCCGATGCCGGTGGTCACGGCCAGCGGGGCCGTTTTGCACCAGCAGGCCGTGCCGGAGTAGCCCTTTTTCTCGGCGGAGTAGGTGTACTCGGTGTAGCCCTCGGGCGCAAAATCAGCCTGCCCCGGCTGCATCTTGGTCTCCTGCACCGAGAAGATGTCGGCATCCAGCGCCGCAAAGCTTGCGGCAAAATCGTGGGTCAGGCAGGCCCGCAGGCCGTTGACGTTCCAGCTGATCAGTTTCATATCCTGTTCCTTTCTTATGCCTGATATTTTGTTTTCCATGCGCCGCTCTTCATGCGCGCCACAAAGCAGATGACACGGCAGACCCAGTCAATGACCATAGCGATCCAGACACCCACAGCGCCCCAGCCCATCCGGACGCAGAGCAGATAGCTGAAGCCCAGACGCCAGATGGCCATGCTGAGGATGGACACGATCATGGTGAACTTCACATCGTTGGCCGCGCGCAGGCGTTGGGCAGAACAAAGGAGGAAGGCCACAGGAACAGGCCGCTGCCTGCATGGATGCGCACCAGCAGGATCGCCAGCTCCATGGTGGCACCGGACAGGGCATAGATGCCCACCAGCGGCTTCAGGAACAGCAGGATGCCGCCGTTGAAGATCCCCATGGAGATGTAAGCCCAGAGCAGCAGCTTGCGGGTGTAGAAAACGGTCTGCTCATTGTCCCCTGCGCCAACGCAGCGGCCCACCACCGTGATCATGGCCAGACTGATGGCCTGTCCCGGGATGCAGCCCATGCCGTCCAGATTGTTTGCCACGGCGTTGGCGGCGATCTGCACCGTGCCGAAGGTGGAGATCATGCTCACCACCAGAATGCGGCCTGCCTGAAACAGGCTGTTCTCAAAGGCGGAGGGGATGCCGATGCCCAGGATGCGCTTTGCCATCCGGCCATCCAGCCGGAACGTTTTGGGCACGGTGAGCATGTGGCCCTTCTGGTAGCAGCGGTTCAGGATGAGCACCGCTGCCACAGCACGGGAGAGGACGCTGGGCCAGGCCACGCCGTCCACCCCCATGCCCAGCACGAAGATGCAGACCGCATTGCCCACGATGTTGATGATGTTCATCAGGATGCTGATCTGCATGGAGATTTTGGAGTTGCCCATGCTGCGGAAGAGTGCCGCACCGGCATTGTACATGGCCAGGAACGGGTAGCTGACGGCCGTGATCCGCAAGTAGAGCACACCGGCCTCCAGTACATCGGCTTCAATGCTGCCATAGCACAGCCGGATCATGGGCCGGGCCAGCACAAAGCAGAAGGCTCCCACGCCCACGCCCAGCAGAGCGCTGAGCAGGATCAGCTGACCCGAACTTGCGTTGGCGTGCTTCTGCTCCTTTGCACCCAGATACTGGCTGACCACCACCGCGCCGCCGGTGGCCAGCGCCGCAAACAGCACAATGATGAGGTTGTTGATCATATCCACCAGGCTGACGCCCGAGATGGCGGCCTCGCCGCAGCGGGAGACCATCATGGTATCTGCCATGCCCACCGTCACGGCCAGGAGCTGCTCCACCAGCAGCGGGCCCACCAGCTTCAGCAGATCCTTCTGGCTGAACAGCGGAGCCCGCCCGCCAAAGCACGATCCTTGTTTTGTGCGATCGTATGTTCCATTCTATTCCTCACTTCTTCCCACACCTTTTCTGCCCTTCCGGGCCACAGAGCGTCCTTTTCTCATAGATGTATCCATCATAACACAGCCGCATCCTGTTGTAAAGAATCAGCTTCTGCAATTCCGAACCTCTGCCCCGGCCCGCGCTTGTTTCGTCACTTTGCCAAACACATCTCCCCCGTTTTTGTGCGTTGTGACAAAATTACATTTTTTGCTCGAACAAAAGAAAATTTCTTTTTTCAAAAAAGCTCTTGTATTTTTCTGTGAAAAGTGTTATCTTGTATCCAACAAGAGCAGCGGTTGGATACAAAACGAAGCGACGCGCTTTCCTTTCCGGCACTCTGTTGTTCATCATCCTTCTATTATTATGCTATTTTCTTCATTTACCTTCTTATCATTTACCCTGCCCTGAAAAGGACAAACAAAAAACGCTTCCCCACCTGCACGGGGGAGCGTTTTTTTTGTTTGTCAGCCGCCCACCATAGAAAAGCGCCCTGCACCTTTCACGGTACAGGGCGCTTTGCGTTTCAGTTTTACAGCGCTGCAACAGCGGCCTTGAGCTCATCCACGCGGTCGGTGTTCTCCCACTTCACGCCCAGATCCTCGCGGCCCATGTGGCCGTAGGCGGCCAGCTTGCGGTAGATGGGCTTCCGCAGGCCGAGGTCACGGATGATGGCGGCGGGTGTCAGGTCAAAGACCTTCTCCACTGCCTGCTCGATCTTCTCATCGGCCACGGTGCCGGTGCCAAAGGTATCCACCATGATGGACACAGGCTTTGCCACGCCGATGGCGTAGGCCACCTGCACCTCACACTGCTTAGCCAGACCGGCAGCCACGATGTTCTGGCCACCCAGCGGGTCGCGTAAGCGGCACTGCGGTCCACCTTGCTGGGGTCCTTGCCGGAGAATGCGCCGCCGCCATGGCGCGCGTAGCCGCCATAGGTGTCCACAATGATCTTGCGGCCGGTCAGGCCGCTGTCACCCTGCGGGCCGCCCACAACAAAGCGGCCGGTGGGGTTGATGTAGTACTTGGTGTTCTCATCCAGCAGCTCGGCAGGGATGGTGGCCTTGATGACCTTCTCCATGATATCGGCCCGGAGCTGCTCCATGGTCACGTTCTCACTGTGCTGGCCGGAGATGACGACTGCATCCACCCGGATGGGCTTGTTGTTCTCGTCGTACTCCACGGTGACCTGGCTCTTTCCATCCGGACGCAGGTAATCCAGCTCGCCGCTCTTGCGCACCTCGGTCAGCTTCTTGGCCAGCTTGTGGGCCAGGCTGATGGGCATGGGCATCAGCTCAGGGGTCTCATCGCAAGCATAGCCGAACATCATGCCCTGGTCACCGGCACCGCCGACCTGGTCGTTGGTGCCCAGTGCGATATCGGGGCTCTGGCCGTCGATGTTGGAGATCACGGCACAGGTGTCAGCGTCAAAGCCGTACTTTGCACGGGTGTAGCCGATGTCAGAGATGACCTCGCGGACGATCTTCTGGAAATCGACATAGCAGTTGGTGGTGATCTCGCCCATAATGTGGACCAGACCGGTGGAAGCGCAGGTCTCGCAGGCCACGCGGGCATCGGGATCGTGGGTCAGGATCTCGTCCAGGATAGCATCGGAGATCTGGTCGCAGATCTTGTCAGGATGTCCCTCGGTGACGGACTCAGAAGTAAACAGGTGTCTTGCCATAAATTTTGTCCTCCATGTGTGTGGTGAATCTTGCACAGCTTCATACACGTCCATCAAGTTTGCGCAAACAAAAACGCTCAGAACCGAAGCTCTGAGCGTTTGCACTCTTATCTTTCGGTTTCCCGCAGGATTTGGCACCTTATGCTTTCGCACAGGTTGTCGGGCTTCACAGGGCCTGTCCCTCAGCCACTCTTGATAAGTCGGTATTCAGTTGTTTTCTGAGAGATATCTTATCATCTCTTCGTCAGATTGTCAAGAAGAGTATCACTCTTTTTAGACATCTCAACGAAATTGATTAGGATTTCCCCTAGAAGTACCGGGAGTTTCCCGAATCTCTTAGTAACCCTTGGCCTGTTCGCCGTTCAGCAGCTTGACCGCACGGGAGGTGCCCAGACGGTCTGCGCCCAGAGCAAGGAACTTTTCCATATCCTCCACGGTGGAGATGCCGCCGGCAGCCTTGACCTTGCAGCGGCCATGCACACCCTTGACCATCAGCTCCACATCGTGGAAGGTAGCGCCTGCGGTGGAGAAGCCGGTGCTGGTCTTGATGTAGTCAGCGCCCGCCTCGCAGACGATGTCGCACATCTTTTCCTTTTCCTCGTCGGTCAGCAGGCAGGTCTCAATGATGACCTTGAGCACCTTGTCGCCCACAGCCTGCTTCACGGCACGGATGTCCTCACGGACTGCATCGTATTCCTTGTTCTTCAGGCGGCCGATGTTGATGACCATGTCCACCTCGGCAGCGCCGTTCTCAATGGCAGTCTTGGCCTCAAAGGCCTTGCTGGCGGTATCCATGGCACCCAGAGGGAAGCCCACCACGCAGCACACCGGGATGCGGCCCGCCATATACTCGACCGCCTGCTTTACATAGCAGGTGTTGATGCAGACGGATGCGGTGTGGTTGGCAATGGCCTCATCACAGATGGTCTGGATCTGGGGCCAGGTGGCCTCAGGCTTCAGCAGGGTATGATCGACATGGGAGAGGATTTCTTCACGGGTCATATTATTTTCCTCCATCAATTCTTGCTGGCACGGCGGACCTTTGCCATGCCCACAGCGCTCAAGGCAATTGCCGTTACGGATGCGGTGGCACCAATGATGCCCAGAACAAGACCGGAAACCAGGAATGCAAAACCTTTCAGACCACGTTTCATAATACCGTACCTCCATTGTTTTGTTACTTAAAACTCCCTCAGTCACCTTCGGTGACAGCTCCCTCTGAGAGGGAGCCTTGTCGGCAAATGCAAGGCAATGCCTCCCTCCCAGAGGGAGGTGGCTGCACCGTAGGTGCAGACAGAGGGAGTTATTTCTTCTTAAAGATGATCAGCTTGCTGAACACATAGTTCAGCACCACAACGATCACATTCGAGAACACCTTGACGCACAGCCCCCACAGCTCCTGGGCATTATAGCAGCTGGTAACGAAGATTGCCGTGGGGCCGTCTGCCCCGCCGATGACGGCAATGGCGGCAGAGCCATCCGGACCCCGTTGCCGGTGGACCATTGCATGGAGGTAATGCCATCTGTATGGCCGTATCGGGGTTCAGGTGGGTGAACACGCCGCGTCAGCACCCCCTGCATCCCGTCCATCAGCGCGGCGCCCTGGGCGGCCAGCAGATTGCCCGCCACCATCATAATGGCGGCATCCAGTACCATGGTGCCCAGACGGCAGGTGACAAATGCACCAAACTCCTTTGCCATCGCTCTGCCTCTGGTCTTGCTGTTGAACACAAAGGCCCGGTTGGTGGCGTAGGCAAACAGGATGCAGAGGATGTTGTCCAGCACATTGCCCCAGCTGTTGGCGGCGGTGTAGCCGAACAGCCTGTTGAACAGGGCATACAGCACAATGTTCAGCAGGGTGGTCAGCATCCGCCAAAGATCAGGTAGGAGATGACCTCCCAGTGCTTTTTAAAAATTTTTATCATGGCTTTGTTAACAAAAACAGCCCCGCCGCCGTTACCCGGCAACGGGGCTGCAGTCGCATTGTGTCTGAAACTCAGCGAACCACGGACTGATTACTCAGCGTCGTCGTTCAGCAGAGCCTTCATGGACAGGCTGATGCGCTTCTTGTCGAAGTCAACATCCAGCAGCTTCACATCGACCATATCGCCGACCTTCAGTGCGTCGGAGACCTTCTCAACGCGATCATTGCTGATCTCGCTGATGTGGACCAGACCGTCAACACCCGGCAGGATGCGGACGAATGCACCGAACTTGGTCAGGGACACGACCGGAGCATGGAAGGTGCTGCCGATGGGGTAGTTGTTCTTCAGCTGCTCCCAGGGGTTGTCCTCAGCCTTCTTGTAGCCCCAGAGAGACCTTGTGGTTCTCGGTGTCGATGTCCTTCACATACACTTCGATGGTGGCACCAACGGAGACAACCTCGGAGGGATGCTTGATGCGGTTCCAGCTCAGCTCGCTGATGTGGCACAGGCCGTCCACGCCGCCGATATCGACGAATGCACCGTAAGAGGTCAGGCTCTTCACAACGCCAGTGTAGGTCTTGCCCACCTCGACATTTGCCCAGAACTCCTCACGCTTTGCCTTGTTCTGCTCAGCGGTGACCTTGTTGATGCTGCCGACGATCTTGCGGCCGGAGCACTCGGTAACGACCAGCTGGACATGCTGGCCAACCAGAGCAGTGTAGTCCTCGTCACGGCGCATCGTGGCCTGAGAACGGGGAACGAACACCTTAACACCCTTGACGTTGACGACAACGCCGCCCTTGTTGAACTCGGTGACATCGCCCTCGACGACCTCGCCGGATTCAGCAGCCTTGGCGATCTCTTCCATGCCCTTGCGAGATGCGAGCTTCTTGCGGGAGAGCTGGATAACGCCGTCCTGGTCCATAACCTTCTCGACGATGAGGTCCAGCTCATCGCCAACCTTCACCAGGTCTTCGACCTTGGCGGAGGAATCATCGGTCAGCTCGCTCAGCTTGACAAAGCCGGTCTGCTTGGCTCCGATATCCACCTGGATCTCGTTGGCAGAGATGCTGGTCACGATTCCTTTCACAATACTGCCTGCATGAACACGCTTCTCCTCGGATGCGTTCAGCATCTCCTCGAAGCTCATGCTGTCATTGATTTCTGCGCTCATACTGTTAAGTACCTCCTCAATAATAGACGATGGCGTTGAAGCCCCTGCTGTTACGCCCGCCGTTTTTACATCTGCAAACCATTCCGGCCGAAGTTCGCTCGCTGTCTCGACCGTCACGGCTTTCGTATGCTTTGCGGCGACCTGTACCAGCTTTTGGGTATTGGAAGAATGATGACCGCCAATGACAACAATGATGTCGCATTGTTGGCTGAGGTCTTCCGCTTCCTGTTGCCTCGCCCACGTCGCATTACATATTGTATCAAAAATTCGGGCGTTTGTATAGGCTTTTTTGAGAAACTCCGAACTTTCTTGCCATTTTGTTACCTGAAATGTGGTCTGTGCAACCGCAAAAATGGGCTTTTGGGGGTCAGAAGGGCCTTTCCAGGCCTTCAACTCGTCCAGATCGCTGAACACAAATACCTCTCCCCGGGTATGGCCCACGATGCCCTGCACCTCGGGGTGGGCAGCATCACCGGCCACCAGAAGCACCGCGCCCTCGGCCTCGGCCCGGGCGGCAATGCTCTGGATCTTCTTCACAAAGGGGCAGGTGGCATCGTGGTAAACAAGGCCGCGCTGCTCCAAAGTATCATAGATGGTGCGGGGCACGCCGTGGCTGCGGATGATGACCTCGTACCCGGTGGGGATATCGTCCACGGTATCGGCCACCAGCGCACCGCGCCTTTCCATATCGGTCACCGCCTGCGGGTTATGGATCAGCGGGCCCAGCGTTGCCACCTTATGGCCCTCGTTCAGCAGATTGTAGGTCAGCTCCACCGCGCGGTTCACGCCAAAGCAGAAGCCGGCGGTCTTGGCAAGACGAATTTCCATAGCGTTTCTCCTTTTCTAAACCTCTCAGCCTCGCATTCGCTCGGCAGCTCCCCTAACAGGGGAACCAAGTTTACGCTGTTGTTTTCTTGCCTCCCCTACCAGGGGAGGTATCACCGAAGGTGACGGAGAGGTACTCAATTCAGCTGTTCCCAGGCATCCAGCAGTGCCTGCTTATTGGCCCGGAGCACCTTCATATCCCGGCGGCTCTCCATGGCGAACTGGGCGGCGGGCATCGGCTCGCCGTAGATGACGTTCACCCGGCAGAACAGCCGCATCTTCCCGTCCGGCGTATCGCAGCGGATGCGCACCGGCACCACATCCACCCCGGCCTGCGCCGCAATGACGAACAGGCCGCTCTTGGGCGGCAGGAGCCTGCCCTCTTTTTCGCGGGTGCCCTCCGGGAAGATGAGCAAAGTCTCCCCCGCCCGGCAGGCCTCCACGGTCCGGTCAATGATCTCCAGCTCCTCCTTGGTGCCGCGCACGCAGAGCGCGCCGCTGCAGCGGAAGAACCAGGTGAGCAGGGCGTTGATCTCAAACAGCTCCTTTTTGGCAAAAACGAGCATCCGCCTGCCCCAGAACCGGCTGATGACGATGAACACCGGGTCAATGGCTGAAACGTGGTTGGGGGCAATGATGCAGCCTTTGGTCTGCACCTTGCGCAGATTCTCGCGGCCAACGGTATGGACCCGGAAGCCGATGTGGAACACCAGCCAGGCCAGCGGCAGCAGTATGTAATATAGTACCATTTAATTAACCTTTTCTGCAATAATCTTTTTCATCGCCGCAAGGCTCTGCTCAAAGTTGAGGTCAGAGGTATCCAGCAGCACTGCATCCTCGGCCTGCTTCAGGGGGGGCGGCGGCACGGTGGGTGTCCTGATAGTCCCGCTGCTTCACATCAGCCAGCACATCCTCAAAAGCGACCTCCATGCCCTTCTGCTGGTATTCCAGCCAGCGCCGTCTGGCCCGGGCTTCGGGAGCAGCGGTCAGGAAGATCTTGACAGTGGCATCCGGCAGCACCACAGTGCCGATATCCCGGCCATCCATCAGGACGTTCTGGGTCTTGGTCATGCCGCGCTGCAGCTCCAGCAGGAAGGCGCGGACTTCCGGGTTGGCACCCACGGCAGAGGCGGCCATACCAGCCTCCTCCGTGCGGATGGCGGTACTCACGTCCTCACCGTTCAGATAGATATGCTGCTCCCCGTCAATGCAGTCCACCCGCAGGCCGATCTCCGGCAGCAGAGTGTTGACCGCCACATTGTCCTTCGGGTCCACGCCCTTGCGCAGGGCATACAGGCCGATGGTGCGGAACATGGCACCGGTATCCACATAGATGTAGCCCATCTCTGCGGCCAGCCGCCGCGCCAGGGTAGATTTGCCGGCCCCCGCAGGGCCGTCGATTGCAACTGAAACCATTTTGGATTCTCCTTTATTTATATAATAAGTATTTTATCATCGGTCAAGCTCTGCTCTGTCCAACCTCTCAGAGGTGATTTGCAAAGCTCTGCGCCGTACAGAAAGCGATCTGCAGGTTGTAGCCGCCGGTATAGGCATCCACATCCAGCACCTCACCTGCAAAGTAAAGGCCCAGCGCCTTCTTGCTCTGCATGGTCCTGGGGTCCACCTCCCGCACGGACACGCCGCCGGAGGTGATGACCGCATGGGCCAGGTCGCCCCGGGCATCGATGGGCACGTTCCAGTGCTTCATCAGGCGCACCAGCTCCCGCTTCTGCTCCCGGGTGATCTGGTTGGCCTTTGTGGCAGGGTCAATGCCCCAGCGCGCCACCATGACCGGCTGCATACTGGCAGGCAGCAGCTTGACCAGCCCCCTGGGCGGCATGGTTGGCCAGCAGGGCAAAATCCCGGGTGATGCGGTCATAGAGCTGCTCCTCGCTCAGGGCGGGCTTCAGGTCGATCTCGGCGTGGTACTTGTGCTTTTTCATATCGCCCAGATGGCTGGACGCGCTCAGGGTCAGCGGGCCGCTGATGCCAAAGTGGGTAAACAGCATCTCGCCCTGCTCCTCAAAGATGCCCTTGCCGTCCTCAAAAAGGGTCAGGGTCACATTTTTCAGGGCAAGACCCATCATCTTCTTGCAGTCCGGGTCATGGCTGACCAGACTGACCAGACTGGGCACCGGCTCCACAAGGGTGTGCCCGGCCTGCCGGGCCAGCCGGTAGCCGTCACCGGTGGAGCCGGTGGTGGGGTAGCTCACACCGCCTGTGGCCACCAGCACGGCATCGGCCCGGTATTCTTTCCCGGAAGTCCCCCGCACACCGACACACCGCAGAGCTGGCCCGGCTTTTTTCTTTTTGGGATGGCGCGGATTTTCCGGCACGGCAGGGGCGGCTTCCTGCTCCGGGGGCAGCTCTTCCAGAAGCAGCTTTTTTGCCCCGTCATAGACGATCTCCGCGTCCTGTGCGTAGCGGAGCAGTGCCTGCCGGATCTCTTCGGCTTTGTCGGACACCGGGAACACCCGGCGGCCGCGCTCCACCTTCAGCTCCACGCCCAGGCTCTCGAACAGCTCCATGGTCCTGGCGGGCGGGAACGCCCCCAGCGAGGAGAACAGAAAGCGCGGATTGGTGCGGACATGGTGCAGAAACTCCTCTGCGGTGCAGTCGTTGGTCACATTGCAGCGCCCCTTGCCCGTGACCAGGATCTTCTGACCGGGCTTGTCGGTATGCTCCAGCACCGTTACCTGATGCCCCTGCCGCACAGCGGCCCCCGCCGCCATCAGCCCGGCCGCACCGGCCCCCACGATCAACACCTTTGCCATTCTGGTTCCTCCCGCAATTCACTGCCTGTCGAAATTTGTTCTAGTTTATCATACCAGAATCGGCCCGCAATTGCAATCTGCATTCCTTTGGAAAAGCGCAGAAAAGCGGCAGACGGTCGTGTCTGCCGCTTTGGGTCACTGCATCAGTTTTGCGGGGTCAAGATAACTGTCGTCCTGCTTCACTTCCAGATGGATATGGCTTTCCTCGGCGCATTCACAGCTGACGCTGCCCACTTTGCCCAATGTCTGCCCGGCACTGACCGTCTCGCCCTCTTTCACCGCCGGGCTAGCCACGCCGCAGAGCCGCCAGACACGGCCCGCACTGTCCTTGATCGCCACAGTGGGACCCCAGCTGCCATCGGAACCGGCCAGCACCACCGTGCCCGCCGTGGGGCTTTGGATGGCAGCATCCTTTGCGCAGGCATAGTCGATGCCGTTGTGGGTGCGCCAGTCGCCCAGGGTCTTGTTGTAGACCAGCTCATCGCCGCTGTATCCATTGAGCACCCTGCCAGAGACCGGCTGCGTGGAAGCAGGCGCTGCCGAACTGCTGGCAGGCGAGGATGCGCCTTGCAGCGCGGATGGTTCGCGCACCGAGCCAGAGCCAGCCTGCGGCGCAGAGGAGACCGAAGATGCACTCCGCGATGCCGAGGAGGCCGCCTTGGGCACATTGCTTACACTGTTTGCGGCGGGTTCGGTCGGCCATTCCCATGTTGTTTCATCCTCCTGTGGCGTGGTGGTGGAAAGCCCCTCATCGATGCCGGGGGCCGTGGATGTGCTGTCCGGTGTCTTCAGGCCCGAAAGGTTCTTGTCCAGCTCGTCGCGCACGGTGCGCACCGCCCAGACCCCCGCCGCCGCTGCCGCCACCAGACAGGCCAGCAGTGCCAGCGCAAACCCTTTGTCCCGCAGAAATTTCCTGATCTGTTCCATGTTCGTTACTCCAATCCGTCATGGTTTCGCTTGATTTTCTGATTGCAGTATGCGATTCCGGAACCGGGTTTATACACATTTTATAAAAAGAAAACCCTCTCCGTCAAAGCCTGAGGCCTTGACGGAGAGGGCTGAAATACACAGATCAGCTGCGGCGGCGGTTGTTGCCCATCAGGCGGACAACATACAGGAAGATGTTGATGAAGTCCAGATACAGGGTCAGCGCGCCATAGATGGAGGCCTTTTCGGCCATCTCAGCATCAGCGGAGTAGTAGCTGTACATCTGCTGCAGCTTCTGGGTATCGTAAGCGGTCAGCAGCATGAACACCACCAGACCGATGCCGCAGTAGAGCACCGAGCCGCCAAAACCGAAGCCGAACAGCATCCCCACAAAGCCGGTGATGATCATGGCAACCAGAGCCATCATCAGGCGGGGGCCCCAACCGGTCAGGTCCTTATGGGTGGTGGTGCCGTAAACAGCCATCAGCCCGAAGTAAAGGGACGTTGCCAGCAGCGCCATAATCAGGGTGCTTGCCGAGAAAACGAGGAAATAGTAGCTCAGCACCATGCCGTTGAGCAGTGCATAACCGAAAAAGGTCGCGCGGGCAGCTCCCACCGACATGGTCTGCACCCGGGAGCTCAGCACGAATACCAGCGCCAGCTCCGCAATGGTCAGCACAAGATAGAGCGAATCGACCAGATAGATGAGCGAGGTCGTCGCAGTGAGATAGGCCATGGCGAAGGTGATGAGCAGGCCGCAGGCCATCCAGCGGTAGGTGCGGGTCATATAGTCCGATGCGCTCATCGTGGGCTCCGCATAGCCGCGGTCATAATTTCTGTAATCCATTGTGGAACTCCTCCAGTCTTTTTGCCGGGGCGGGCATTCCGCCTTGCTCCGGTCTACGTTTTATAGTATACTGCATAGAAATGAACGTTTCGTGAAAAAGGCTGTGATATTGTATGTCTCTTGGACTTTATCTGCATATTCCCTACTGCTTTTCCAAATGCCGGTACTGTGATTTCTATTCTGCCCCCGGCCAGCGCGGTGTGCCCACCCAGTATGTGGATGCCCTTCTGCGGGAGCTTGCCCGCTTTGCGCCGGAGGCGCCTCTTCACCCGGACACGATCTATTTTGGCGGCGGCACCCCCAGCCTGCTCTCCCCTGCCGATGCCGCCCGGCTCATTGCGGCGGCAGCTCCGGCACCCGGGGCGGAGATCACGCTGGAGGCCAACCCTGAGACCGTGACCGAGCAGACCCTGTGCGGTTTCCGGGAAGCCGGGGTGAACCGCATCTCCTTCGGGGTACAGTCGGCCCGTGACAGCCAGCTGAAAACGCTGGGCCGCCCCCACACCGCCCGGCAGGCCCGGGCTGCCTTTGCGGCGGCACGGCGGGCAGGCTTTACCAACATCAGCGGCGACATCATGCTGGCCCTGCCCCATTATACGCAGGCCGAGTTGACGAGACACTGGAGCTCATTGCGGAGGGCGGGGCAACGCACATCTCCGCTTACCTCTTAAAGATCGAACCGGATTCCGCCTTTGGCAGGCACCCGCCCGAGGGCCTGCCCTCCCCCGACGAAGCGGCAGACTTTTACCTCTACGCCGTGGACACCTGGAGCACCACGGATACCGGCAGTATGAGATCTCGAACTTTGCAAAGCCCGGCTATGAGGGCAGGCACAACCTCATCTACTGGGACTGTGGGGATTACCTCGGCCTTGGCCCGGCAGCGCACTCCTGCATGGGCGGCAGACGGTTCTATTACCCCGCCGATACCGAGGCCTTCCTGAACGACAACGCAGCCCCCGTTATGGACGGAGGCTGCGGCGCAGAGGACTATCTCATTTTACAGCTGCGGCTGCGCAAGGGGCTGGATCTTGCCGCCTATAAGGCCCGCTACGGGAAGGAGTTTTCCACCGCCCAGCTCGCCTTTGTGAAGAGCTGTGTGAAGTCCGGCTATGCCGCTTTCGATGGCAGCACCCTTGCCCTCACCCCCGCCGGTCTCATTGTGCAGAACAGTATTCTGGCGGAGCTGCTGTGACTTTTGCTTGACAATTTACGTTGAAACGTATATACTGAAATTACAAAAGGTGCTGCCCTCCAAACGGCTAGCTCCTTACGTTACTCGTATCAAAAAAGATTGACCGATTTGCTTGGGGAAGCATAGATGGCGGTCAGTCTTTTTTGTTTTTATATCTTTTGTCGTCATGGCTGATTTTCCATGTGATGTCAAAAACACCATATGCTACGCTGGAAACAAATGTCAACAGCAGCAGCACTTCTGACAAAGTCATGCGCATTCCTCCTTTCGCCAAAGCGTCGGGATTGTGCGCCCAAAAAAGCCGCCCTCCCGATGCCTGTTTACCAGTAAGTAAAACCTTTGCGGTTCGGTAAGGAGCGTTCAGCCGCCTACGTTTAAGGCAACACCTGATGACAGCTTAAAAGCTGTATTTTTAGGATATCATATTTTCTGACAAAATACAATCGCTTACGTCAGGTCAATGACCCTCCACCCCAGCTCCCGGATGGCTTCCCGGTCATGGGTGGCCAACAGAACAGCCCGTTCGCCGCGCGGCGCTCTTTCAGGAGCGCTGCGGCTTTTTTCATGGTCTCCGGGTCCATGCCGGTGAAGGGTTCGTCCAGCAGCAGAGTGTCGCACCCGGCCCAGAGAGCGCGGAGCAGGGCCGCACGGCGCTTCTGCCCGCCGGAAAGCTTCCGGGCAGGCAGGTCAAGCGCCTGCTTATCATATCCAAATCGTTGAAAATCTGACACGATTTGCGTTTTGTATTGTGTTTTTCCCTCCGGAAGCACCAGTTCCACGTTCTGCACGGCGGTCAGCTGCGGGCAGAGCCGATCCTCCTGAAAGACAGCACCGACCCGGCCCACGCCCTGCACCGTGCCCGAATCCGGCGCTTCCAGCCCCATCAGGATGCGGAGCAGGGTGGTCTTGCCCCAGCCGCTGGGGGCCCAGAGAACGGCAGGCTCCGCAAGGGTCAGATCCAGATCCTCAAAGAGCGTTTTTTCTCCAAAGTGTTTTGTTAATCCGCAAATTTCCAGTTTGTTAATCATTTTCTGCCACATCCTCTCCCAACACGCGGGCCACTGCCTTGTCCAGCAGGGCCAGGAACAGCTTCTCAAAGCCTGCGCTCAGCAGGATGATGACGAACGTCCAGGCGAACATTTCCCCGGTAGAGAGTGTGATCTTTGCCCGGTAGAGGGCATCTCCGATGCTGCCATCGGGCAGGCCGATGACCTCGGCGGCCACACCGCTCTTCCAGCAGATGCCCAGCGCCACGCTGCACCCCTGCCGGAAGGCCGGCAGGATGGCGGGCAGCCAGATGGCTTTGACCCGCCGGGCCAGCGGCAGGTGGAACACCTGTGCCATTTCCAGCAGCTGCGGGTCGGCGCTCTCGATGCCGGTACGCACCGCGCCGTACAGCACGGGCAGGACCATCAGAAAGCTGATGAGGATGGAGAGCGACCGCCCGCTGACCCACACCAGCGCCAGAATGATGAAGCTGGCCACCGGCGTGGCCTTGACCAGCTGGATGACCGGGGCCAGCAGCGTGTCCACCCAGGCCCAGCGCTCGGCGGCAGCCGCCAGCAGAACGCTGACCACCACGCCCAGCGCAAAACCCAACAGGATATGCCCGGCGCTGAACCCCACCCGCTGCCAGAAATCGGCCTGCGGCAGCAGCTCCATCAGGGTGCCCGCCGCCTGAATGGGTGACACCAGAAAGACCTCCTGCCCGATGGCCATAGCCGCCGCCTGCCAGACGGCCAGCCAGAACATGGCCGCTGCCAGCAGCCCTGTGCGGCGCTTTTTTGTCTGCTTCATTTTATCTGCTCCGTTCTCACTCAAAAAGAGCCGTGCGGCTGCACGGCTCTCCTTTTTATTGGTTTACTGAAAACTGCGCTGGACGCTTTTCCAGAACACCTGGCCGGGCGTGGCCTTGTGTAGTAGAAGTTTGCATCCGGAAGCTTGCCGCCCACTGCAGCGGGGGAAGCATCATACAGCACCTTGAGGTAGGCGTTGACATCGGCCTTCATCTCGTCCCCCACACGGTAAACGATGTTGCACTGGGGCAGCGCCTTCTGGGCAATGGCCTTTTTGGCCACCACGCCGGTCTCCTCGCAGAGAGCCGCCGTACCGGCAATATCTGTCTGGGCGGCCTTGATGCTCTTCTCGTAATCCCGCAGGAAATTTGCCACGATGTCCGGGTTCTCTTTGGCGTACTCGGTGCGGACAACGGTGACCCCCGTGATGAGCTGGGTGTCACAGACCTTGTTCCACTCCTTGGTCAGGTCCAGCACCACCCGCAGGCTACCGTCCTTCAGCTGGGCGGCGGTCACATAGGGCTGGGGCAGAACGGCAATGGCATCCTTTTGGAGGCGGCCATCTGGGCGGTCACCTCAGATGCCTCGCTGTAATACTCGATCTTCACATCCTTGTCGGGGTCCAGGCCATTCTTGGTGAGCAGATAGCGCAGAACATACTCCGGCGTGGTGCCCTTGCCGGTGGACAGGATGGTGCGGCCCTTCAGGTCGGCAAAGCTGTGGATGCTGTCACCCTTTTCCACCACATACAGCACGCCCAGCGTGTTCACTGCCATCACCTGGATGCCGCCATTGGTCTTCTGGTAAAGAGTCGCGGCCAAGTTGGCAGGGATGGCGGCCATATCCAGCTCACCCTTGATGAGCTTGGGCACGATCTCGTCCGCCGCACCATAGAGCTGCAAGTCGTAGTGCTGGCTGGCCTTGCCGCTGCGCTCCATATCCAGCAGATTGACCAGGCCCATGGTGGTGGGGCCCTTCAGGCCCGCAATGCGCACGCCGCTTTCTGTTTTGGCGGCAAAAGCCCCGCAGGCCAGCAGGCTGATCATCAGCGCAGCCGACAGCAGCAGGGAAGTCAGTTTTTTCATCATGGTTCAGATTCCTTCCTCTCTTTGTTGTTCCAACCAGAAACAAAATTTGCAAATTTTGCAAAATCATTTGCTTTACGCGCTCAAGTTTACTATAATGGAGCTAAAAATACCGTTGCCCATGCAACGGAATTGCAGAAGGGCGGTGAGGGCCCGGGGAAAACCTCACGGAACTGACATGGAAAACTATCTGCCGCTGTTACAATCCACCTCTCTTTTTGCCGGGATCTCTGCCGGGGAACTGCGCCCCCTGCTCAGTGAGCTTGGGGCCTGCATCCGCAGTTATGGCCGGGGCGAGGCGCTGGTGCAGGCCGGGGCCCCCAGCCGCCGGGTCGGCGTGGTGCTGACCGGAAGCATTGAAGCCTACCGCCCGGCACCGGGCGGGGCACGGATCCCCATCACCCACATGGGGCCGGGGGGCGTGTTTGGTGACGTGCTGGGCGGTTCCAGCCTGGACAGCCCGGTCACGGTGGTGGCATCCGCCCCCTGCGAGGTCCTGCTCTTCCCCTACGAGAAGCTGCTCCAGCCGGACGGCTCCGCTGCCCGCCAGCGCCTGCTGCAGAATCTGGTGCGGACCATCAGCGATAAATATTTCCTGCTCTCCCGCCGGGTGGACCTGCTGGTGATGAAGACCCTGCGGGCCAAGGTCTGCGCCTACCTGCTCAGCGAGGCCGAGCAGCAGGGCAGCATGACCTTTACCATCCCCTTCTCCCGCATCCAGCTGGCCGATTACCTCAACTGCGACCGCAGCGCCCTTTCCCGGGAGCTGAGCCTGATGCAGCGGGACGGCCTGCTGGACACCTACCGTTCCAGCTTCAAGCTGCTGGAGCCGGAAGCTCTGCGGCAGATGATTTTATAAAAAGAAAGTGATTTATAACTATGTCTAAACCAATTCTTTGGATCGTGATCCCCTGCTACAACGAGGAGCAGGTGCTGCCCATTACAGCGCCAATGTTCCTGCAAAAGATCACCAGCCTCACCGAAAAAGGCATGATCAGCGACAAGAGCCGGGTGCTGTTCGTCAACGATGGTTCCCGCGATAAGACCTGGGAGCTCATCTGCAGCTTTGCAAAGCAGGATGCGCATTTCATCGGCATTTCCCAGAGCCGGAACCGGGGCCATCAGAACGCCGTGCTGGCAGGCCTGATGGAGGCCCGCGCCAACAACTGCGACATCACCATCTCCATTGACTGCGATGGTCAGGATGACATCAACGCCATGGACGAGATGGTGCAGAAATATCTGGACGGTGCCGAAGTGGTCTACGGCGTGCGCAGCCGCCGGGACACCGACACCTTCTTCAAGCGGTTCACCGCCGAGGGCTTCTACCACCTGATGAATGCCCTTGGTGCGGATATCGTGTTCAACCACGCCGACTACCGGCTCATCAGCGCCCGGGTGCTGGACAGCTTTGCCGACTACAAGGAGGTCAACATCTTCCTGCGCGGCATGGTGCCGCTGGTGGGCTTCCAGAGCGAGCAGGTGTTCTACGAGCGGCACGAGCGGCTGGCCGGTGAGAGCCACTATCCCCTGCGCAAAATGCTGGCGCTGGCCTTTGATGGCATCACCAGCCTTTCCAACAAGCCCATCCGGCTCATCACCGGGGCAGGCATCGTGGTCAGCCTCATCAGCTTCATCGGCGTGATCTGGGCCATCGTGCAGGCGGCCATGGGCAGCGTGGTGGCCGGCTGGGCCTCCACCATCTGCATCGTCTGCTTTGTGGGCGGCGTTCAGCTGGTCTGCCTGGGTGTCATCGGCGAATACATCGGCAAGATCTATATGGAAACAAAGGCCCGCCCGCGCTACATCATCTCGGAGCGCACCTGGGCCCCCTATGAAAGGAAGTATCACGGATGAGCAAACAGAGCTGGCGGGGCAGCACCCTGCTGAACCCGGAACCGCCGGTGCTGGTCTCCTGCGGTGGGCTGGAGCAGCCCAACCTCATCACCATCGGCTGGACAGGCACCATCTGCACCCAGCCCAGCATGGTATCCATCAGCGTCCGCCCCGAACGGTACAGCCACCACCTCATCAAGGAGAGCGGACAGTTTGCCATCAACCTGCCCACTGAACAGCTGGTGCGTGCGGTGGACTGGTGCGGCGTGAAGAGCGGCCGCGACAACGACAAGTTTGCCGCCTGCAAGCTCCATGCCACACCGGGCAGCGTTCTGACCGACTGCCCCATCCTGGAGGAGAGCCCGGTCAATCTGGAATGCAGGGTCACGCAGGTCATCCCGCTGGGCAGCCATGACCTGTTCCTGGCCGAAGTTGTGGCCTGCGATGTGGATGAGAGCCTGCTGGACGAAAACGGCAAGCTCTGCCTGGACAAGGCAAAGCTGATCGTGTACAGCCACGGCGAGTACCTGAGCCTGGGCAAAAAGCTGGGCACCTTCGGGTACAGTGTGCGGAAAAAAGAAACCCGGAAAACGGAAAAAATGATCTGACCTGCAAAAGGCGGGGCATCAGTGCAGTAATCTGATGCCCCGCCTTTTTTCTGTTTTGTTCCTTTCCCCCAACAACAAAAAGCCCCGCCGGCAGAGGGAATTGCCAGCAGGGCTCCGGTAATGTCAATATGAACTCAACTTGGTTCTCCGATCAGGAGAGCTGTCGAGCGGATACGAGACGGAGTGGTTTAATCCTCCGCACCCTCATCCAGGTTGCCCAGCTTCTTGGCCTGCTCCACCACAGCGGGCACCAGCATCTCGGGCAGGATCTCGTAGCGGGCAAACTCGGTGGTGAACCAGCCGCGGCCCTGGGTGATCTGCCGGATGAAGGTGGTGAAGTTGCTCAGCTCAGCCAGCGGGACCTCGGCAATGACGGTCTGCACGCCATCCTCATCGGGTTCCATGCCCAGCACGCGGCCGCGGCGCTTGGTCACATCGCCCATGATATCGCCGGTGTTGTCGTTGGGGACATGGGCCTTCAGGGTATGGATGGGCTCCAGAATGACGGGCCCTGCCTCGGGCATTGCAGCCTTATAGGCCAGCTTTGCAGCCATGATAAAGGCCATCTCGGAGCTGTCCACGGGGTGGTAGCTGCCATCCAGCAGGGTAGCCTTCAGGCCGACCACAGGATAACCGGCCAGCACGCCCTTTTTTCGGCGGCAAGGCGGACACCCTTTTCTACTGCCGGGAAGAAGTTCTTAGGCACGCTGCCGCCGAACACCTTTTCCTCAAACACGACCTGCTCGCTGTCACAGGGCTCGAAGTTGATGACGACATCGCCGAACTGGCCGTGGCCGCCGGTCTGCTTCTTATGGCGGCCCTGCTTCTGGCAGGCCTTGCGGATGGACTCACGGTAGGCAATGCGGGGAGCTTCCAGACCGATCTCCACGCCGAACTTATTCTTCAGCTTGGCCTTGACCACATCCAGATGCTGCTCACCCAGGCCGCCAATGATCTGCTGGTGGGTCTCGGCGTTGTTGACGTAACACAGGGTGGGATCCTCTTCCATCAGGCGTGCCAGTGCGCTGGAGATCTTGCCCTCGTCGCCCTTTTTGGCCACGGTGACTGCCATGAACAGGCTGGGCAGCGGGAAGGCAGCGGCGGGCAGCTTGACCACGCGGGAAGCATCGCACAGGGTATCGCCGGTCTTTGCGCTGACCAGCTTTGCCACAGCGCCGATATCACCAGCACCGATGCCGTCGGTCTCGACCTGCTTCTTGCCGATGACGGTCAGGGGCTTGCTGATCTTCTCGGTCTCGCCGGTGCGGGCGTTGACCAGAGCAGCGCCGCCGGTCACCTTGCCGCTGATCACGCGCAGGTAACTCAGCTTGCCCACGAACGGATCAGCCACAGTCTTAAAGACATAGGCTGCGGTGGGCTCGGTCTCATCACAATGCAGCTCCACAGGCTCGCCGCTGGCATTCTCGGCCAGGATGGCGGCATCGTGCTGCGGGCTGGGCAGGAGCTTGTGCATATTGAACAGCAGCATATCCAATGCCTGCTGGTTGACGGCGCTGCCGCAGAACACGGGGGTGATCAGGCCGTCCTTAACGCCCTTGCGCATTCCCTCAACGATCTCCTCGGTGGTAAAGGGCTCACCGCCGAAGAACTTTTCCATCAGCTCATCGTCGGTCTCTGCAATGGCCTCGCTCATGGCCTCGATCAGGCCCTGGAAGCGGTGGCCGATATCGGGCAGCTCCACCTGGATCTGCTTGCCGCTCTCATACTTGAAGGCTTTCTGGCTGAACAGGTTGATGTAGACAGGGGTGCCGTCGTCCAGCTTGGCGGGCACAACACAGGGGCAGACGGTGGAGCCGAACTTGATCTTCATCTCCTCCAGGATCTTGAAGTAGTTGGCATTTTCCAAGTCGCACTTGGAGATGAACACCATGGTGGCCTTGCCGTTCTTGCGGGCCAGTTGGAAGGCTTTCTCCGCGCCCACGGTCACGCCGCTGCGGCCGGAAACACACACCAGCACGCTCTCGGCAGCGCGGATGCCCTCATACTCACCTGCCTCAAAGTCGAACAGGCCCGGCGCATCGATCAGGTTGTACTTGATGCCTTCGTACTCCACCGGCACCACGGATGCCGACAGACTTGCCTTCCGCTTTGCTTCCTCAGGGTCAAAGTCCGAAATCGTGGTGCCGTCCTCAACACGGCCCATACGCTCTGCTGCGCCCGAAAAATAGACCAGTGCCTCAGTCAGCGTCGTTTTGCCGCTGCCGGCATGGCCTGCAATCAAGATATTACGGATGTTGTTGCTTGCGTATTTCATATCGGTTTTTCCCTCATTTCCGCCGCACGGAGCAGCCTCTCCGTTTTTGTGGCATATTTTACAAAGATAATACCATACTCAAAATGATTTTCAAATAGATTGTCCGAAATTTTCTTTCATCTGCCCGCCAAACTTCCCAGGGTTCTTTTGTGCATTTTGACCGGATGCGCGCAAAATCGATTGCAGGACGTGGGTTGGCATGGTACAATAGACCCAATGAAAGATAGAGGGAGGCACTTTGCCATGAAACGCACCGATTACATCAACTGGGATGAATACTTTATGGGCATCGCCCTGCTCACCGCCATGCGCTCCAAGGACCCCAGCAGCCAGGTGGGAGCCTGCATCGTCAGCCCAGAGAACAAGATCCTCTCCCTGGGCTATAACGGAATGCCCATTGGATGCGATGACGATGCCATGCCGTGGGAGCGCGAGGGTGACCCGCTGGATACGAAGTACATGTACGTCTGCCATGCGGAGCTCAACGCCATCCTGAACAGCGCCCACAACAACCTGAAGGGGGCCCGGGTATATGTGACCCTCTTCCCCTGCAACGAGTGCGCAAAGGCCATCATTCAATCCGGCATCTCCGAGGTGGTGTACTACGGCGACAAGTACCACGATTCCGATTCCAGCGTGGCGGCGCGGTTCATGTTCAAAAAGGCAGGTGTGCGCCTGACCGCCTACACCCCCAGCGGGCGGAAGGAACTGCTGGAGCTGTAAGGGGAACGAAACCTCTCCGTCATCATCGCTTCGCTCGATGAGCGAAACCTCTGCCCCCAAAACGGTTTTGGAGCGCCCCTTGAAAATACAGTTTATTCGTTATATAATAGAACCACCTTATCGAATAAATATACATTTTGCATTGCATAGAGAGGAAAGTATACAATGAGTCTGAAAAATCGCAGTTTTCTGAAGCTTCTGGACTACACCCCTGCCGAGATCGAGGAGCTGCTCGATCTGGCCGCTGACCTGAAGGCCAAGAAAAAGGCCGGCATCCGCCACAATGAGCAGCTGGCAGGCAAGAACATCGCCCTGATCTTTGAAAAGACCTCCACCCGCACCCGCTGCAGCTTTGAGGTCGCCGCTCACGATCTAGGCATGGAGGTCACCTACCTTGACCCGTCGGGCAGCCAGATCGGCAAAAAGGAATCCATTGCCGACACCGCCCGGGTGCTGGGCCGTATGTTTGACGGCATTGAATACCGGGGCTATGGGCAGGAGATCGTGGAGAAGCTGGCCCATTATGCGGGTGTGCCGGTGTGGAACGGCCTGACCAACGAGTTCCATCCTACCCAGATCTTTGCCGACTTCCTGACCATCCGGGAGCATTTCGGCAGCCTGAAGGGCATCCATTTCGTCTACTTCGGCGATGCCCGCTACAACATGGGCAACAGCCTGATGGTGGGCTGTGCCAAGATGGGCCTGCACTTCACCGCCTGCGCCCCCAAAAAGTATCAGCCGGATGCCGCCCTGATCGCACAGTGCCAGGCCATTGCCGCCGAGACCGGTGCCACCCTGACCTTTGAGGAGGATCCCGCCAAGGCTGCCCAGGGTGCCGATGTCCTCTACACCGATGTGTGGGTATCCATGGGTGAACCCGTAGAGGTTTGGGCGGAGCGCATCCACGATCTGGCTCCCTATCAGATCAATCAGGATTTGATGAATATTGCAGGCTCGGATGCAGTATTTATGCACTGCCTGCCCGCCTACCACGACCACAAGACCGCTGTGGGCAAGGAGATGGGCGAGCGCTTTGGCCGCGATGCCATGGAAGTGAGCGACCAGGTATTCCGTGGCCCCCAGTCCATCGTGTTTGACGAAGCCGAGAACCGGATGCACACCATCAAGGCCGTAATGGCAGCTACGCTGGGCTATCAGAAGTAACTGCGTCTCTCTCAGCACAATATGCACAGGCCCGGTCGTTCCCGAACGATCGGGCTTTTTGTTCCTGTCTCCCGTTTTGGTCTGCCGGAGGCTCCCCCGCAAAAGGTTCTGGCCGCGCGGGAAAATTTTCCATTCTCCGAAAGCGTTGCAATTACAGTTGAAAATCCGTTGCAAAACCCATATACTAAAAGCGTAATGCTCTGGAAAAGGAGGGAGACTATGGGCGGAGGACATCTTTCCCGGCCGGACTTCGGGATGCCGCAGCCGGACCCGGACCACCCGCTGACCGAATTCTATCTGCTGCTGCAGCACGGGCTGGACAAGGCGGGCGTTTTCCACCTGCCTGCGCTCTATGCCAGCTTCCGGGCACCGGCCCGGCGCATCTATGCCGACGAGGCCGCCGGGTGCCTCACCCTCAGCGAAACGGCGGACGAGGGTGCTGTTCTGCTCTCTGCTCCCCGGAACCTCCAGCTGCTTTACAGCAGCCTGCATGTGGAGCCGGATGGCTCCCCCGCCGCCCTGCTGCTCACCGAGGAGTGTTCCCGCGCTGTCTGCGCGGTGCAGCTGCTGCCTCCCTTTGTCTGGGAGGACCCGCTGCCGCCCCTGCCGGATGTTCCTGCCGCTCTGACCCTGCAATTGACCCTGCAGGATGTGGAGGCCATCGACACCGACCCTGCTGCCCTTGCCCGCCGCCTGTGCCAGACCACCCGGCAGAAGCACTGGCTGGCCCACCCCAAAGCAGATCTGTATCTTGCGGAGAAAATTGCCCTTTTCCAAAGGCTTTATCGTTAATGCAATAATCCGTGCGCTTCACCCGTATATGGGGTGAAACGTCCCTTTGAAACAGTTGTTTCCACCAGCCCCGCCCGGGGCCGCAAAGGAGAGAAAGAGACTTATGGGACAGTTGACCAAAGACGAAGTTTTTGCGCTGGCTGTACAGCGATACAGCGACACCGTGTTCCGCGCCGCGATGCACAATTGCAGCTGCGCCGCCGACGCGGAGGACGTGGTGCAGGATGTGTTTGAAAAGCTCCTGCGCTACGAAGGCCGCTTTGAGAGTGAGGAGCACCTCAAAGCCTGGCTGCTGCGGGTCGCTATCAATCGCTGCCGGGATATCACCCGGGCCGCGCGCCAGAAGGACACCGAACTGGACGAAAACATTCCTGCCCCGGAATCCGGAAATGACGGCAGTGTGCTCGATGCGGTGCGCACTCTGCCGGAAAACTACCGCAACGCCGTGTACCTCCATTATTACGAGGGCTACACCGCCGCTGAGGTAGGCCGGATGCTGGGTGCGCCCACCAACACGGTGCTCAGCTGGCTGCGGCGGGCACGCGCCCAGTTACATACGCTGCTGAAGGAGGAGATCGAAGATGAGGTGGTATGAATACAAGATGGAAGTGGACGATCTGCACGCTTCCGATGACCTGAAGGCAAAGCTGCTTGCCCTGCAGGCCAATGCCGCCGAGACACCCGGTGCCAAGAGCATCGCCATGCCCGCGCCTTCCCCGACCCCCAAAAAACAGAAGAAGCCACTCCGCTTCCCCGCCCGGCGCTGGGCCCAGCTGGCCGCCTGCGTGGCAGTCTGCGGGGTCTGCCTGTACGGTGCCGTGTATGCCTACGAATGGAAAGGGGTCACCCTGCTGGGCGGCGGCTCTTCCTCCAACTACTCTGCCGCCGCCACCAAGGCAGCCGCCCCGCAGGCAGCTGTTTACTCCATGGAGGACACCGAAAACGCCACCTACGGTTCTGCGGACAACGGTATCTCCTCCTTCAGCGCAGAGGACGGCTACCGGTCAGCAGACACTGCCACCGGCGGTTCCCTGCTGACCTCCGGCGAAGCGGAGAGCGATGCTTCCACCCGCACCGCCGACAGCGCCAAGATCATCTATACTGCCAACCTCACGCTGGAGACCCGGGATTACGATACCGCCCGTGCGGCACTGGATGCGGCCCTTTCTGACGCGGACGGCTATATGGAATCCAGCAGCGAGTACACCAACACCGACAGCACCCGGAGCGTCAGCCTGACTTTGCGAGTGCCCCAGGACAGCTACAAGAGCTTTCTGGCCGCCGCTGCCCAGTCCGGCAGCGTGACCTACCAGAACCAGCAGGCGGAGGATATCACCACCCGGTATATGGACACCGAGGCCCGGCTGGCCAGCCTGACCGCCCAGCGCACCCGCCTGCAGGAGCTGCAGGCCCAGGCCGACACCCTGGCCGACCTGCTGGAGATCGAGTCCAGCCTGAGCGATGTGCAGTACCAGATCGAGAGCTGGCAGAGCCAGCTGGACTGGTACAGCAATCAGGTCTCCTGCTGCACCGTCTATATCACCCTGAACGAAGTGGAGACCCTGACCCCCACCAGCACCAGCTTCGGCGCAAAGCTGCTGGCCGCCCTGCGCAATGGCTGGACCGGCTTCGTGTCCGGTGCACAGGCCGTGGCGGTGTTCCTTGTGGGCGCATGGCCCGCCATCCTCATCGGCGCGGTCTGCGGCATGATCTACTACCGTGTCCGCCGTCCCAGAAAGAAAAAGTAAAAAACTTTTTCAAAACCCTTGACATCCACCCGCCTCTGTGGTATTATACTTGAGCAGTCAGCGAACAGCTGATGCAGACAAGTAAATATCGCGGGGTGGAGCAGTCTGGTAGCTCGTCGGGCTCATAACCCGAAGGTCGTTGGTTCAAATCCGGCCCCCGCAACCACCAAGCATCTTGAAGTGATTCAGGATGCTTTTCTTTTGTCCATTTTCTGTATCCCGCTGTTCGGATACAAAAAAAGCTCCCGGCGTTCTGCGCGTCGGGAGCTTTTGCTGTTATGCGGTCTTCCGGGTCACTTCAGCACCGCACCCAGGTTTGCACTGGTGACCATGCGGGCATAGCGGCTGAGCCAGCCGGTCTTGATGTTGGGCTCGGGCGCAACGTACTTTGCCTTGCGCTCGGCCAGCACCTCGTCGCTGACCTCCAGCGTGATCTTTGCGTTGGGGATATCGATGTTGATGGTATCGCCCTCCTCGATCAGGCCGATGGGGCCGCCGGAAGCAGCCTCGGGGCTGACATGGCCGATGGCCGCGCCGCGGGATGCGCCGGAGAAGCGGCCGTCGGTGATGAGGGCCACGGTCTTATCCAGCTTCATACCGGCCAAAGCGGAGGTGGGGTTGAGCATCTCACGCATACCGGGACCGCCCTTGGGGCCCTCGTAGCGGATGACCACCACATCGCCCGGGACGATCTGGCCTGCGTAGATGGCCGCAATGGCGGTCTCCTCGCTGTTGAACACACGGGCCGGGCCGGAGTGCTGCTGCATCTCGGGGGCCACGGCGCTGCGCTTGACCACGCAGCCGTCCGGAGCAATGTTGCCCCACAGGATCTGCAGGCCGCCGGTCTGGGAGTAGGGGTTCTCGATGGGGCGGATGGCCTTTTCGTTCAGGATGTGGGCACCCTTGATGTTCTCGCCCAGGGTCTTGCCGGTGACGGTAGGCACATCCAGATCCAGCAGGCCCTTCTTGGCCAGCTCGGCCTGCACAGCGGGGATGCCGCCTGCGGCGTAGAGGTCGGGCATGTGGGTGGGGCCTGCGGGGGCCAGATGGCAGAGGTTGGGGGTTCTGGCGCTGATCTCGTTGAAGAGCTTCAGGTCGATGGGCACACCAGCCTCGTAGGCGATGGCCAGCAGGTGCAGGACGGTGTTGGTGGAGCAGCCCAGTGCCATATCGCAGGTCAGGGCGTTGCGGATGGAGCGCTCGTTGATGATCTGGCGGGCGGTGATGCCCTTGTTGACCATGTCCATGATGGCCATACCGGCGTGCTTGGCCAGCTGCAGGCGCTTGGAGTAGACGGCCGGAATGGTGCCGTTGCCGGGCAGAGCAATGCCAATGGCCTCGCACAGGCAGTTCATGCTGTTGGCGGTGTACATGCCGGAGCAGCTGCCGCAGCTGGGGCAGCAGTTGCAGGTGCAGTCTTCCAGCTGCTCATCGGTGATCATACCGGCCTTGTAAGCGCCCACAGCCTCGAACATCTTGGAAAGGCTGACTTCCTCGCCTCCGTAGCTGCCGGCCAGCATGGGGCCGCCGGAGCAGACCACCGCGGGCACATCCATGCGGACCGCGGCCATGACCATGCCGGGCACGATCTTATCGCAGTTGGGCACCAGCACCAGACCGTCCAGCTGGTGAGCCATCAGCATGGTCTCCACGCTGTCGCAGATCAGCTCGCGGCTGGCCAGGGAGTACTTCATGCCCACATGGCCCATGGCGATGCCGTCGCATACACCGATGGCGGGGATCAGGATGGGGGTGCCGCCTGCCATCTCCACACCGGCCTTGACGGCATCGGCGATCTTATCCAGATTCATGTGGCCGGGCACGATCTCACTGTGGGCGCTCACCACGCCGATGAGCGGGCGCTCCAGCTCCTCGGGGGTGTAGCCCAGTGCGTAGAATAAGCTTCGGTTCGGGGCACGCTCCGAGCCCTTGGTCACGTTGTCACTTCTCATGGTTTGTTCCTCTTTTCCTTATAACAAAAGACCCCCTCCCCAAAGGAGGGAGCCTTTCTTAGTTTTAAAAGCAGCTTTGGGCTGAACTCCTTCCGTCATCGCTTGCGCGATGCCACCTCCCTCACGGAGGGAGGCTTCACGCTGCGGTCAGGCAAAAGGCTCCCTCTTTGAGGGGGCTGTCGCCGCAGGCGACTGGGGGAGTTAATTACTTCTTCAGCCAGCTCATCATGCTGCGCAGCTCTGCGCCCACCTTCTCGATGGGGTGATCGGCCTGCATCCGGCGCTCAGCCAGGAAGTGGACCTTGCGGCCGCCCTTGGGGCTCATCTCGGTCAGGAACTCAGAAGCAAAGGTGCCATCCTGGATCTCGGTCAGCACTTTCTTCATTTCCTTGCGGGTCTCCTCGGTGATCAGGCGCTTGCCGGTGCGGTAGTCGCCGTACTCGGCGGTGTTGGAGATGGAGTAGCGCATCTTGGAGAAGCCGCCCTCGTTGATCAGGTCAACGATCAGCTTCATCTCGTGGCAGGTCTCAAAGTATGCCATCTCGGGCTCGTAGCCGGCCTCAACCAGCGTCTCGAAGCCGGCGTAGATCAGCTCGCACACGCCGCCGCACAGCACGGCCTGCTCGCCGAAGAGATCGGTCTCGGTCTCCTCCTTGAAGGTGGTCTCCAGGATGCCTGCACGGCCGGCACCGATGCCGGAAGCATAAGCCAGAGCAATGTCCTTGGCCTTGCCGGTGTAATTCTGCTCCACGCAGATCAGAGAGGGGCAGCCCTCGCCCTCGGTGTACAGGCGGCGGACGATGTGGCCGGGGCCCTTGGGAGCGATCATGATCACGTCAACGTTCTTGGGCGCGGTGATGGTCTTGAAGTGGATGTTGAAGCCGTGTGCAAAGGCCAGAGCCTTGCCCTCGGTCATGTAAGGTGCGACCTGCGTGTTGTAGATATCGGCGCACAGCTCATCGGGCACCAGCATCATCACAACATCGCCAGCCTTGGCAGCCTCTTCGACCTCCATGACCTTGAAGTTGTCGTGAGTGGCAGCGAACTCGGAGGCCTTTGCCCAGTGGGCAGAGCCCTTGCGCAGACCGACAACAACGTTCACGCCGCTCTCGGCCAGGTTCTCGGAATGGGCGTGGCCCTGGCTGCCGAAGCCGATGACAGCAACGGTCTTGCCGTCCAGCACGCCAAGGTTGCAGTCGGAATCGTAGTATTTCTTGATCGCCATGGTAGTCTCCTTTTAGTCTCCTTTTACTCTTTCCTGTTTTATTTTTATATTTTGATTTTTATGGAAAACTGAGAGGAACTTGCAGGGCTTTATGCCTGGGTACTGCGGGCAACGGGTCCCCGGGCATGGGGGGCAGCTGGGCTGCCCGCACCTCCTGCGGGGGCTTCTGCATGTGCTGGTGCATCCCGCCGCGCTCCAGCGCGGTCACACCGGTGCGGCACTGCTCAAGGATCTTGTAGTCCGCCAGAATTTTGAGGAACGCGTCCACCTTTTCGGGGCGGCCAGTCAGCTCCAGCACCATACTGTCGGGCGAGAGATCAATGATCTTTGCCTTGTAGATGCTGGCGATCTCCCGCAGCTCACTGCGGTTGTGGACATCGGCAGCCACCTTGAGCAGCAGCAGCTCCCGCTCCAGGGCATTCTCGTGGTCCAACACGAAGACCTGCCGGGTCACCTCCAGCCGCTCGGTCTGAAGGATCAGCTGGCTCAGGGCCTTTTCGTCGCTGGTGATGGTCACGGTGATGCGGCTGACCGCCGGGTCGTTGGTGGCGGACACCGTCAGGCTGTCGATGTTGAAGCCGCGGCGGCAGAACAGGTTGGACACCCGGGCCAGAACACCGCTCTGGTTGTCCACCAGCAGACTGATGACTCTGCGTTTGGATTCCATGGGTCAGTCCTCCTTATTCCATGATGATATCATTGATGTCGCCGCCGCCGGGGATCATGGGCAGGACCTTTTCGTCCTTGTCGATGATGCACTCGATCCAGGTGGGGCCCTTCTGCTTGAGGGCATCGGCAAATGCGGCCTGGAACTCTGGGAGGTTGGTGCAGCGGTAGCCCTTCAGGCCAAAGCCCTCGGCCAGCTTGACAAAGTCGGTGCGGCGGTGAGGGTCGGTCTGGGAGTAGCGCTTTTCGTAGAAAGTGGTCTGCCACTGGCGCACCATGCCCAGCACGGAGTTGTTGAAGATGACCGTGATGATGGGCAGCTCATAGCTGACAGCGGTGCAGGCCTCGTTGAGGTTCATGTGGAAGGAACCGTCGCCCGTGAACATAACCACCCGCTGCTCCCGGCCCAGCGCCATCTGGGCACCGATGGCCGCGCCATAGCCGAAGCCCATGGTACCCAGACCGCCGCTGGTGATGAAGCCGCGGCTCTTGGTGTGGCGGATGTACTGGGCCGCCCACATCTGGTGCTGGCCCACGTCGGTGACATACACGGCCTCAGGGCCGCACTGGCTGCACACCTCGCCGATGACCTGATGGGGCATCAGGCGGGAGGGGTCGGACACGGGGTGGTAATCCTGTGCCTGCCACTCCCGGATCATCTTCATCCAGTCAGGGTGCTTTTTTTCCTCAATGAGGGGGAGCATCCCGCTCAGAACGTAGCAGACATCACCGGCAATGGCAAGATCCACATCCACATTTTTGCCCAGCTCGCTGGGGTCGATATCGATCTGGATGATGGTGGCATTTTTGGCAAAGGTCTTGGGGTTCAGGGCCACGCGGTCGGAAAAGCGGGTGCCCAGTGCGATCAGCACATCGCAGTCCGCCACCGCCCGGTTGGAGGTGTAGCAGCCGTGCATGCCGATCATGCCGATGTTCATCGGGTCGCCGTAGGGCACAACGCCTGCGGCCATCAGAGTATAGGTGGCGGGGATCTCCGCCTTGTGGATCAGGTCACGCAGGGGCTGGCAGGAAGCCGCGCTCCGCACGCCGCCGCCAAAATAGACCAGCGGGCGCTTGGCCGCGTTGATGATATCGGCGGCCCACTTGACCTGCTGTTCATCGTAGGTGGTCACGGTGCGGATCTTCTCCGGCTGCTTGGGGAGTGAACTCGCAGACAGCAGCGGTGACATCCTTGGGGATATCCACCAGCACCGGGCCCTTGCGGCCGCTCTGCGCAATGCGGAACGCCGCACGCATGGTGTCGGCCAGCTCTTCTACCTTGCGCACCGTGAAGTTGTGCTTGGTGATTGGCATCGTGATGCCCTCGATGTACGCCTCCTGAAAACCGTCCTTGCCCAGACCTGAGGGGTCGGCACATTGCCGGTAAAGGCGACCATGGGCACGGAGTCCATGTAGGCAGTGGCAATGCCGGTGACCAGATTGGTGGCACCCGGGCCGCTGGTGGCCAGCACCACGCCGGTGCGGCCCGTTGCGCGGGCATAGCCATCGGCCGCATGAGAAGCGCCCTGCTCGTGGGCGGTCAGCACATGGTGGATGCGGTCAGAATTCTTATACAGCTCGTCGTACAGGTTCAGCACAGCACCGCCGGGGTAGCCGAAGATGGTGTCGACGCCCTGTTCGCAGAGAACTTCAACAAAAATTTGCGAACCATTTAACTGCATGGTAAGTTGCTCCTGTTCCTTTTCCTCTTACACTCTCAACAAAATTTCCCTCAGACACGTTACTTTTCGCATCTTGCATTCCGATTTGAACGTTGGGTCAATTATACTATAAATCGGGCCTTTGTCAATCGACGATTTGTAAAGTGAATCAGCCGAAAGATGAAGATAATTGAACACTCCCTTGCGGACGGCCTTCTCTGAGTGTATAATCTGGTAAAAACCTCTCCGTCAGCCTGCCAATCGGCTCCTCTGACTCGGGGAAGCAGGAGCAAAACGCCGGAGAGGTTCTGTCAAGAGGAGAGTCTGATGATGATGCAACTTCGTGAATGGAACGCCCGGCTCCACGGGCTTGTTGTTTTCCGTGCCCTGCTGGGCGACCCCGTTGTGGCAAAGCTGGCAGCGCTGACCAACCGGCTGGAAGCGGCTGACGATAGCATCGCCCCCCCCTGTGCGATGCTGTGGCCGCCTTTGAATCTGCCCTGTTTGCCCACACCACCAATCTGGGCGATTATCTTTCCAACGCCGTGCTGGAGACCGAGACCGTCTGTGTGCGGCAGGCCGCCGCGGGCCAGCTCTCCCCTGTGATGGAGGCCGCCCTGAACTGTGAGCTGAACTTTTTGCAGAAGCTCTGCGGCCTGACGCTGGACGCGCTGCTGGAAGCTGCCGACCGGCAGAGCCGGGAGCTGGCGTTCCTGCCCCGCTGGGAGGCAAGACAGCTTGACCTGACTGCCGCCTACAACCAGCGGATGCGGGAAGCCGGGAAGAAGGGCTACGGCATGTTCGCCAAGCACCACGTGTTCACGGTGGAGAACGGCCAGCTGGTGCCCGTGAAGTACCCCGACCCCCAGAAGCTCAGCGAGCTGCCGGGCTACGAGAAGGAGCGGGAGAAGGTCATTGCCAACACCCGCGCCCTGCTGGCCGGTTCCCCCGCCAACAACGTTCTGCTCTACGGCGATGCAGGCACCGGCAAGTCCAGCACGGTCAAGGCCATTGCCAACGAGTATGCCGCGGACGGCCTGCGGCTGGTGGAGGTCAAGAAGAACCAGCTCTATCAGATCCCTGACCTGATGGACGCACTGGCTGCCAATCCTCTGAAGTTCATCCTCTTCATCGACGACCTGAGCTTCACTTCCAACGACGATAACTTTGCCGCCCTGAAAGCCATTCTGGAGGGCAGCGTCGGCGGCCGCGCTCAGAACATTGCGGTTTACGCCACCAGCAACCGCCGCCACCTCATCAAAGAGACCATGGCGGACCGCAACGGCGACGACATCCACGAAAGCGACACCCGGCAGGAGCTGATGAGCCTCTCCGCCCGGTTCGGCCTGACTGTCACCTTCCAGCGGCCCGAGAAAGCCCGCTTTGCCGCCATTCTGGAAGAGCTGGCAAAACAGCACCACATCCAGATGCCCATGGAAGAGCTGCTGGTCAAGGCCGAGGCCTTCGCCATCCGCGCCGGCGGCCGCAGCCCCCGCGTGGCCAAACAGTTCATCGAACAGTGCGAGAGCGGCGTGCAGAAATAATGTTTGCTTTTTCGTTTTTATTGATGAGAAAAAGCGCTGTGCAGTGAAATGACTGCACAGCGCTTTTTGCTGTTTTGAAAGAAAACTGCCGCCGCAGGCGGCAGATGAGGCGGTCAGAAAATCAAACGCGCTCGGCCACCAGCTGGAAGCCCTCTTTGGTGAGCTCCTGCCGGATCTGCTCGATCTGGGCGTGGTCACGAGTCTCCAGAGCCAGCTTGAGGAAGCAGCTGGAGATGGGCATGTTGGGGTCGGAGCCGTCGTGCAGGACAGAGACCACATTGCTGCCGCAGCGGGAAACGATGGCGGCCACCCGCTCCAGCTGGCCGGGCTTATCCTCCAGCGCAATGGTCAGGTTGGCCTTGCGGCCGCTCATCACCAGACCACGGGTGATGACGCGGTTGAGGATGTTCACATCGATGTTGCCGCCCGAGATCAGGCAGACCACCTTTTTGCCCTCGATGGGCAGCTTGTGGAACAGCGCCGCTGCCACAGGCACCGCACCGGCCCCTCGGCCACCAGCTTCTGGTTCTCCATCAGGGAGAGGATGGCGGCGGCGGTCTCGTCCTCGCTGACGGTCACGATGTCGTCCACATATTCCTCGCAGAGCTGATAGGTCAGCTCGCCGGGGGTCTTGACCTGAATGCCGTCCGCGAAGGTGGCCACATTTTTCAGGGTCTGATACTTGTGCTCATGCAGGCTGCGGTACATGCTGGGGGCACCCGCGGCCTGCACGCCGTAGATCTTTACCTCGGGGCGCAGGCTCTTGATGGCAAACGCCACGCCGGAGATCAGGCCGCCGCCGCCCACGGGCACGATGACGGCATCCAGATCGGGCAGCTGGTCAAGGATCTCCAGACCAATGGTGCCCTGACCTGCGATGACCTGTTCGTCATCGTAGGGATGGATGAAGGTCATGCCGGTCTCGGCCTGCAGCTCCACGGCCTTGTCGTGGGCATCATCATAGGTGCCGGGCACCAGACAGACCTCCGCGCCCAGGCTCTTGGTGTTTTCCACCTTCATAATGGGGGCACCGTCCGGCATACAGACGATGCTCCTGATGCCCCGGCGGGTGGCGGCCAGAGCCACGCCCTGTGCGTGGTTTCCGGCAGAGCAGGCGATCACGCCCTTTTCGCTCTCCTCCCTGGAGAGCTGGCTGATCTTATAATAGGCTCCCCGCACCTTGAAGCTGCCGGTCACCTGCAGGTTTTCAGTCTTGAGGTAGAGGTGGCAGTCCTTGGAGAGCTTGGGCGCTTCAATCAGGTCGGTCTTGCGGGCAACGTCCTTGAGCACAAAGGCGGCGTGGTAGATCTTATCCAGAGTCAGCATGACGATACTTCCTATCTTCTATCCTTGATTTTTGCATGTGAATATGCATCCCAGTATAAATTAGCAAAAGTATTTTGTCAAATGAACGTATTTCAACATTGCGTTTGCTGGGGTAACTACCAATGGCTACGCCCGGGCAGGCGGCAGCCCTGCAGCCTGATGCACGCTCCACCTATTCCCATGCCGTGAAGGCGGTTTTCCCCTGACCAAAAACGCCCCTCTCCGGCATCCGTGAGACCGGAGAGGGGCGTTCTCGTTTTTAACCTTTCATCGGCACAAATCCGACCAGATCCTTCACGACCTCGCCGCCGATGATGAGCCCGGCCACCGAGGGCACAAAGGCGTTGGAACCGGGGACAGAGCGCCGGACGGTGCACTTGCGCTGGGTGCCCGGGGGGCAGATGCAGTGGTTCTTGCAGCTGATGGAATCATCCTCGATGGGGGTCATGGCAGGTTCCTTGGAGTAGACGACCTTCAGGTGCTTGATCCGCCGCTTGCGGCACTCGGTGCGCATCACCTTGGCCAGCGGGCAGACGGAGGTCTTGTAGATATCCGTCACCTCAAAGCGGGTGGGGTCCATCTTGTTGCCTGCACCCATGGCGCAGATGATGGGGGTACCGGCCTCCTTGGCCTTGACCACCAGCGCGATCTTGCCGGTGACGGTGTCGATGGCATCCACCACATAGTCGTACTGGGTAAAGTCGAACTGATCCTGCGTTTCCGGGGTGAAGAAGATCTTGTAGGTGGTGACCTTGATGCTGGGGTCGATCTCGTGGATACGCTGTTCGGCCACATCCACCTTGTACTGGCCCACGGTCTTGCGGGTGGCCACGATCTGGCGGTTCAGATTGGTCAGGCAGACCTTGTCATCATCAATGAGGTCCAGCGCGCCCACACCGCTGCGTGCCAGCGCTTCCACCGTGTAGCCGCCCACGCCGCCAATGCCAAACACCGCCACACGGGAATTGTGCAGCTTTTCCATTGCTTCCTTGCCCAGCAGCAGCTGGGTGCGGGAATATTGATCCTGCATAGATACTTGCTCCTCCATCTTACACTGTGCCGTTCATTTTACCGGTTCGGCACAGCTGCTTCTTTCGTTTTACTTTATCACTTTCCTGCAAAGCGCCTGAGCGGTTTATTCGACCGCCACAATCGTGCCGCCCCCCAGCACAACATCCCCCTGATACAGCACCACGGCCTGACCGGGCGTGGGAGCACGCTGGGGCTGGTCAAATTCCAGCCGGAACCGCCCCTCTCCTGCCGGGTAGACGGTGGCCGCCTGCTCGGTCTGGTGATAGCGGGTGCGGGCCGTGACCCGCAAGGGCGCGGTCAGCTCCGGGATAGCGATCCAGTTCACCTCGTCGGCATAGACGATGCGGTCAAACAGGTTCTCCTCCGGGCCCACTGTGACGGTGTTGGCCTGCATATCCTTGGCGCAGACATACACCGGCGCACCCATGGCAAGGCCCAGGCCCTTGCGCTGGCCGATGGTATACCGCACCGCGCCATTGTGAGTGCCCACCTTTTTGCCGTTCTCGTCCAGAAAATCGCCTGCCGGGTAATGCTTGCCGGTGAAGTCCTCCATGAAGCGGGCGTAATCGCCGTCCGGCACAAAGCAGATATCCTGGCTGTCGTGCTTGCGGGCGTTGATGAAATGCTGCTTTTCCGCGATCTCACGCACTTCGGCCTTGTGCAGAGACCCCAGCGGCAGGCGCACATGGGCCAGCTGCTCCTGGGTCAGGTTATAGAGCACATAGCTCTGATCCTTGCCCTCGTCCAGCCCCTTTTTCAGCAGCCAGCGGCCGGTGGCCTCGTCCTGCTCCACCCGGGCGTAATGGCCCGTGACCACATACTCCATGCCATGGCTCTCAGCCCAGCGGAGCAGGTGGTCGAACTTCATATACCGGTTGCAGTCGATGCAGGGGTTGGGCGTGCCGCCCATCTCGTATACCCGGATGAACTTTTCGATGATCTTCTCCCGGAAGTCGGCGGTAAAATCCAGCACCTGATACGGCATATCCAGCGCAAAGGCCACCTCGGCGGCATCCTCGATATCCTTTTCGGAGCAGCAGGTGTGGAAACCGGACTGCCCCAGCGTCTCGTTGCGGGTGAGCCGCATGGTGATGCCGGTGCAGTCGTACCCTGCCTGCTGCATCAGCCATGCCGCCACCGAGCTGTCCACACCGCCGCTCATGGCGATGAGTGCCCCGGGGCGCTTCGTGTTCTGTGCTTCTGTCATATCGTCCCTCATTCAATAACACACTAAAACAGTAGTATAATACTACCGCAGCTTCTTTCTCTTGTCAAGACGCAAAAAATTGAGCCGCCGCTGCCAGCAGCGCGTCTTTTTCATTGGGGGTCTGCCCAGTGATGACAGCCTCCAGCAGGGCGTTCAGCACCTGCCGCAGGCCGGGGCCGGGTCTGACCCCCGCCGCCATCAGGTCACGGCCATTCACGGCCAGCTGGCTCACCCGGCAGCAGGCATTTTCTACTGTCAGCTGCTCTGCCTCGGCCCGCAGGGCAGCAAGGGCCCCGGCCTGTTCCGGATGCCGGGCACTGCAAAGGGCGGTCAGGCGCTGGATCGTCGGCAGCTCATAGCGGCCCAAAAGACGTTTGGCCTGTACGGTCAGCGTGGTGTTGGGGGTGCCGGGAGTTTCTCCGAGGACCGTCCGCTGGGGTGGGACCCTGTTGCCGCAGGCAATAGGGCGGGCGATGGAATGGCCTGCAACGGCAACGACTGCCGCCTGCGGCGGAAACAAGGAGTTGCTGTTGGGGCAGCGGCCAGCAGGATGCGAGTGCCGCTCAAGGCACAAAGCATCCGCTGGGTGCCGCAACTCGAACTCGTGTCCGAGGAGAAAGCTCCCGGCACCCTCTCCAACTTCCCTTTCCAACGCTGTCACCTCATCTGTGAGCGCGTTGGAGCATTTCAGTTTGCGCAGAGCTTTGCGGGCACCGGCTTCTCCCAGCGGGCAGAGAAGGGCCGCCAGCCGGGCGGGCACGTTCTCCGCTGTCGGTTCGATCCGGTCGATGGTATGGCAGAGTTCCGCAAACCGTTCCGGCTGTTTTTCAGGTTCCAGCTCCGGCAGGACAACGGCCAGAACGGCGGGTTCCAGATAGCTTCCGGGCCGGGGGGCCGCCAGCAGCTTGAGCAGTTCTTCCTGGATGCGCTCCGCCGAAACGCAGTCCAGATGCGGCCCCAGTGCCCGGGCAGCAGCACCGGTGGCTGGGTCGATGGCAAAGCCGAACCGGGCCGCGAACCGGTAGAGCCGCAGGATGCGCAGCGCGTCCTCCTCAAAGCGGCGTTCCGGCTCCCCCACCGCCCGCACAAGATGGGCGGCAAGGTCGTCCCGCCCGCCAAAGGGGTCGATGAGCCCTTCCTCGGCGCTGTATGCCATAGCGTTGATGGTGAAATCCCGCCGGGCAAGATCCTCCCGCACATCCGGCACAAAGCAGACGGCATCCGGGTGGCGGCCATCGGAGTAGGCCCCCTCGGTGCGGAAGGTCGTTGTCTCATAGAGCCTGCCGCCCTGCTTCACCGTCACGGTGCCGTGCTGCAGGCCGGTGGGGATGCACTTTTCCTCCCCGAACAGCGCCATCACCTGCTCCGGGCGGGCGCTGGTGCAGAGGTCCCAATCGTGGGGGTCCAGCCCCAGCAGGCTGTCCCGGACACAGCCGCCCACAGCATAGGCCGCATGGCCCGCCCCATGGAGCGCATCCAGCAGCAGGGCTGCACCCGGGTCAAGTTTGATCGTTGTCATGTTGCTTCCTCGTCATATTGCAGGATGATTTGTTTGCCGTCAAAGCCGCATTCCGCCGCCGGGAATACCGCCTGCGCATTGGGCAGGACGGCTTCCGGTTCAAGGATCATGGGCGAATAATGCATCAGCCAGAACCGACGCACACCGGCCTTTTTTGCAATGGCCGCACCCTGCGCAAAAGTGCTGTGCCCCCACTGCTTTGCCTGCGCCTCCTGCTCGTTGTCGGGGTAGGTGGCATCGCAGAGGAAAAGGTCGGCGTTCTGCGCGGCCTGTTCCAGCGCCGGGCAGGGAGCGGTATCACCCGAGAACACGAACCGCAGCCCCCGGCGTGCCGGGCCCAGCACATCCGCGGGGGCGACCACCGCCCCGCTTTCCAGCGGGATGCTCTGGCCCCGCTGGAGCAGCTTCCATGCAGGCACCGGAACGTTCAGTGCACGGGCCTTTGCAGGGTCAAAGCGGCCCGCCCGGGGCAGGTCGAGCCGGTAGCCCCGGCTGGGCACCCGGTGCCAGGTGCGGAAAGGCGTAAGCTGCGCCCCCGCAGGCCAGCCGGAGGAAAGGGTGGTCAGGTCGATGGGGTCCGTGTCCAGCTGCACAGCCCTGACCGAGTACGGCAGCGGCCCGGCCAGGGTGCGCAGGGCGGGCCAGACCTCCCCCAGCCCCTCCGGGCCGTAAAGGGTCAGCGGGCGCTCCCGGCCCTGACAGCCCAGCGTCTGCAGCAGGCCCGGCAGGCCGAAGATATGGTCGCCGTGATAGTGGGTCAGGCAGATGGCATCCAGCTTCATCAGGTTGACCCCGGCGCGGCGGGCCGCCGCCTGCGTGCCCTCGCCGCAGTCAAACAGCAGGGCGTGGCCCCCGCATTCGGCCAGCGCGGCGGTCAGGGCACGGTCCGGCAGGGGCATGGTGGCCGCCGTACCCAACAGTGTAATGGTCAGCATAAGCAGTTCCTCCGTGATTTGTCGGTAACAGTGTACCACATTTTGCGTCCGCACACAATCGGCACAGCCCGGCATAGGATGGCGCAGAGCTCTGATACAAAGGGAGGTTTGACCATGCAGCGCAAAAAAGTCCCCGCCGGGCACCACCGCTTCGGGCTGGCCCGGCTTGTTCTGGTCCTGGCACTGCTGTTTCTCGTCGTGGCGCTCACCGCCGGTCTGGCGGGCTGCCTGTTCCAGCCTGTGCTGGCCGCCCGGGGCACGCTGCTGTTTCTGCCGGGGGCGTAAATATTTTTGTGAAAATTGAAACCACTTCTTGACTTCAGGACAATGACGTGATAAAGTCCAGCCAAACCAGTGAGAGGGCATCCTGCCTCCCGAGAGCAGCCACGCCATCCTCTGCAAACAGAAAACCGCCAGCGTATCTCTACGCTGGCGGTCTTTTTATGGGCGCGGGTGGATTACGCGAGCCGCGCATCTAAAAAAAAGCCCCGCAGGGGCTTTTTTTCCCCGCCGGACTGTTCGGCGGGTCGATGCTGTTCGAATCCACCCGCCTAGCCTCCGGGAAGGTTATTACAAAACAGAAACTCCAGTACCCGGTTCGGATACTGGAGTTCTTGGTGGGCGCGGGTGGATTCGAACCACCGAAGCTGAAAAGCAGCAGATTTACAGTCTGTCCCCATTGGCCACTCGGGAACACGCCCAGATTCTGTTCACGTCCGTTGCCGGACGACTTGTTTATTTTATCAGACTGCGGGCGATTTGTCAACTACTTTTTTCGGATTTTTGCAGCTTTTCTGCGGAAACTGTCGGCAGGGTCAGTTTTGGGTCAGATGTTTCCGGCGCTCGTAATCCCGCAAGGCGGCAATGGCTTCGCCGGACATGGGGTAGAGGGCAATGAGGTTGAATATGGTCATCAGGCCGATGCCCACGTCGCCCAGGTCCCACACCACAGTATAGGCTTCCAGGCCGCCCACCATCAGCATGACAAGGGCCAGCACCTTATAGGCTGTCTGCCAGCCCCAGCGGTCACCAAAGAGGTACGCCACATTGGAGCGGGCATAGAACAGGATGCCGATGAAGGTGGAGAAGCTGAACAGCGCCAGCGTGACGGCAATGAACACCACGCCAAAGCTGCCCAGATGGTACTGCGCCGCTGCCTGCAGCAGGTCCATGCCGGTCAGCCCAGTGGTGACATTTGCGGGAGCCAGCAGCATCATAAAGGCAGTGCAGCTGCAGATGACCACCGTGTCGATCAGGACACCCAGTGCCTGCACAAAGCCCATCTTCACAGGGTCATCGCAGGAGGCAGCCGCTGCCGCACAGGGGGCCGAACCGCTGCCTGCCTCATTGGAGAACAGGCCGCGCTTGACACCGTTCATCAGCACCGCGCCAAAGCCGCCCGCGGCCACCTGCCGCAGGCCGAAGGCTTCCGAGAAGATGCAGCCCAGCACAGCGGGCAGCTGGCGGAAATTTACCGCAATGATGATGACCGTCATCACGAAATAGCAGACCGCCATGATCGGCACGATAACATCCAGGCTTTTCACGGTGGCATCTTTGCGCAGGACAATGACCGCCGAGAGCACCACCAGCACCACCGTGGTCACAATGGGCGGGATGGAGAACGCGTTGGCAAAGGCAGAGCTGACCGAGTTGCTGATGACCTGGCTGATGCCGCACCAGCAGATGAGGCCCGAAATGGCAAACAACACCGCGATGATAGAATGACGCAGCTTTTTTTGCCCCGCTTGCGCTCGGCCAGCACATGGATGTAGTAGGCTGGGCCGCCGCGCTGACCGCCATAGAGCGGGTCGGGCTGCCGGTACTTCTGGGCCAGTGTGGATTCCACAAAGGAGGTGGAGGCCCCCAGCAGGGCCGTGACCCACATCCAGAACACCGCACCGGCACCACCGGCAGACACTGCCGCCACCACGCCCACCAGATTGCCCATGCCTACCCGGGTGGCCGTGGAGACGATGAGCGTCTGAAAAGAGGAAAGGCTGTCCATGCTCTGGTTCTTCTCGCAGACAGCGGCGATCATATCCCGGAACAGCCGCACGGGCAGCAGCCGGGTGCGCAGGGTGAAGAACACGCCCGCCGTGAGCAGCAGCACCGCCATCAGCGAAATGCCGATGCCGCCGCCCACCGGCAGGGTGAACAAATCACCCCAGAGCAAGTTGTATACCGTTTCGATCAAATGGGACATTCTGAGGAGCCTCCTGTTGTGTGATTACTTTATTATAATACAGTACTTCAGGTTTGTAAATCAGAAAATCCCAGCGCAAGGAAAACAAAAAATCCGAACCCTTCTCTTTCGAGAAAAGGTTCGGATTTTCATTGTTTGGTGCGGATAAGAGGACTTGAACCTCCACCGAGTTGCCCCGATTAGAACCTGAATCTAACGCGTCTGCCAATTCCGCCATATCCGCATATTCTGTTTTGTTCGCGGGCCGTTCGGCTCGGAACGTTAATTATTATACCACAGCCACAAGAAAAGTCAAGCACTATTTTCAAAATTGTTCGACAAAAAAATGCTCTAAATTTCGGGCACTCCGTACAGGGGCATTTGGGCCGGAATATGGTACAATAAAGGCTGACCGTCCGGCCTGTATGCCGCCGGGCGAGTAATGACGGAATGAGGGAAACCGAATGTTCAATGTTCTGATCTTCATCATCGGCGCGGGCATCATGTTCTACATGGGCCTGCGCAGTGTGCTGCAGCGCCGCCGCTTACAGCAAAAGGGCCAGCGCGTGGAGGCCCGGGTGGCAGGCACCGTTCAGAGTCGGGACGGCACGGCTTATCTGCTTGAGTTCGAGACCGAAGGCGGCAGCCACCGCCTGCACTACCCCAAAGCCTCCAAGGGCAAGGGCTTTGCCAGCGGAGAAATGGTCACGCTGTACTATGACCCCGAAGATCCCGAAAAGATGTATGTGGAGGGCGACTGCTCCGTTCTGGGGGCCGAGATCCTCTATTTCTGTCTGGCCGTTGTGCTGCTGGCACTGATGGTCAGCTTTAGCCGCTGAAAGGAGGTCACCGCAATGGTATTGGAACATATCGGAATGCCCCAGCCCGGGGACTGCCGGGTGGTATTCTCCGCCAGCGCCGAAGAGCTGGAAGCGGCCATTCAGGCCGAGCAGGCCGCAGAGAACCCGCCGCAGGCGGAAGAGGACCTGCTGACTGCCGCCGTGAACCGGGCTATCCTGACCGTTTTTTCCACATTATATCAGGAGCTTGTGGAAAAAGAGCATCTGGTGCCCGTGACCGATCCGGATTTTGAGCTGCTGGCCGTCAACCGGGCCGAGGGCTTCCGGGCGGGAGCAGAGTTCTACTGCCTGCCGCCGCTGGAGCTGGAACGTTACACCGGCTTCGGGAAGCGATTTGGCGTGACTCGGTCGGTCCACCCTTTCCCTTCCAGTTCATCCAGATGCCGTGTAGGGATGTACCAAAAGCCCATCGTCCAGTTCATCCAGAGGGATGTACCCCAGCCCATCGTACTTAATATGGATGTGCTGCACCCGCTTTCCGCTGGACTTATTCGGGGCATCCACATAGATGGCTGACACCAGTTCACGGAGAGCATAAGGGGTGAGTTCTTCAATATGAACGTACTTGTGCGCTTTCTGGACGAACTTCTCAATATTCTCGATCTGCTGTTCCTGTACTTCGATTTCCTGCTGGATAGAACGTGCTTCCTCTTCCAGATGCTTCTGTTCGGCATCGTAGCTCTGGCTCATCATGTCAAAACGTTCATCGCTCAGCTTTCCGCTGGCGTTATCCTCGTAGATTTTCATGAACAGCCGTTTGAGGTCTGCAATCCGCTTCTCATTCCGGGCAAGCTGCTTCTTTAGGACGGTCAGCTTTTCGGTGCTTTCCACCCGAAGCTGCTCCTCCATGACCTTGCGGAAGTAGTCTTCATGACGGAGAATGTAGTCCGTCACCCGCTGAACATGACTCAGTACACGTCCTTCCAGAACCTTTACTCGGATGAAGTGTCCCTTGCACTTGCTCCCGTTCTTCTTGTGCAGAGAGCAATCAAAGAAGTCTTGACTGAAGTCCCTGTTGTTGGACGAACCATATTGCATCTTAGAACCGCAGTCAGCGCAGTAGACCATACCGGAGAAAATGCTGCTCTTGCCTGTCCGAGTCATGCGGTGACGCTGGTTACGAATCTCCTGAACCTTTTCAAACACAGCATCGTCAATAATGCGCTCATGTGTATCCGGGAAGATAGCCTGATTTTCCACAGGATTCAAATGTCTCTTTTTATCCCAGATAGAGTTAGTATAGGTCTTGAAGTTGACTGTGCAGCCAGTGTACTCCCGGCGTTCCAGAATCAAACTTACTGCTCTTTTATCCCAGCGGTAAGGGTCTTCCGGGGCAGGTGCGTTTGTACTCCGGCCATGGCTCAGCTTGTAGGCGGTGGGAGTCAGAACTTTGTCCACCCACAGTTGGTTTGCAATTTGGGTCGGGCCACGTCCCTCCATGCACATGGAGAAGATGCGCTCACAATCGCAGCCGCTTCCGGGTCAACAAGCCAATGCTTCGGGTTCTCCGGGTCTTTTACATAGCCGTACGGAACATTGACCGTCAGCGGCACTCCACGCTCTCCCTTGGCCTTCTGGACAGCCCGAATCTTGCGGCTGGTATCGCGGGCGTAAAACTCGTTGAACCAGTTCTTAATACCCGCAAAATCGTTGTTCACGCTGTTCGGGTCAATGGTGTCGTAATTGTCGTTAATGGCAATGTAGCGAACGCCATACTGGGGAAAGGTAAAGTTTGTGTACAGACCCGTCAAGGCAGAGTTGCGCCCCAGTCGGGACAGGTCTTTTGTGATAACGATTCCTACACGCCCTGCTTCGATCTCGACCAGCATACTCTGAAAGCCGGGGCGGTCATAGTTCGTGCCAGAATAGCCATCATCAACAAAGAACACCGGGTTCGGAAGTGGTTCTTTTTAGCGTAGTCCAAAAGGATATCCTTCTGGTTCTCGATGGAAAGGCTTTCGCCGAGTCGCTCGTCCTCCTGCGACAGTCGGCAGTAAAGTGCGGTGATTTTATTCGTTGCTCCAGACATTGTTGTGTCCTCCTTATTCTGTGGAGCAACTGTCAGTACAGGATTGGTTACCGGGTCAAGTATAGCAGAATTGGCCGCAGTTGTCATTCGTCTGCACCCTCATCTTCAAATTTTTGCTGGGCGTTCTTGGCAACAATGCGCTCCAGCTTCTTCAAAAAGGATTCCTTGCCCTCATAGCTGCCGGTCACGGTAGGTAGGTGGTGTGACCGACTTTCTCCGTGGTGGTCAGTTCTGGAATCCAGAAAGCGGACAGATTCTTGACATGGAGGTTGCCGTTCTCATCTACATAGGAGCCGTGCTTCTTCTGCTCTTCGGTCAAGGGCTGCCGCTTGAAATAGATTTCATTTTCGGAGATGCTCACGGTTTCGCTGGCCTGCTCCTTCGGGGTATCGTCATACAGCTGGGCGAAAAATGCCAGTGCATCTTCGGGTGAGTCTTCCTCCATGAGCTGCACGAAAATCCGCTGTTCCTCTGCCGAGAGGTTATTCCATGCGGCTTCCAACTCCTGCTCGTTGGCTGCGTTGACAAAGGCTTCGATCTCTTTTTTCATGGTGCATCCTCCTTTGGATGCGAAAAGCGTTTTTTCAAAAAGTATGGGTTTTCGTGAGAGCAAGAATCGTCCCGTGGCCACAAATTTTCAATTCTTGAAAATTTCCAGCCCCTTTAGGACAGCTTCTTGTTGGGGCGTGCCTGCCCCAAACCCTGCCAGATAAAAGCAAAGGGGCATTATCTGCCCCGATGCTTTTTTCCTTTCGCTTCTGCTGTTTCAGTTCAAACTGACGTTGCTTTTCTGCTTCGAGTTGTTTACGGCTAAGTGCTTTTCGCACCAGCTTGTTTTCTTCTCGCTGCATTTGCAACGCCTGCTGTGACTTTGTGCCGATTCCTGTGGCAACTGTTTCCTTTCGGATTTTCCGTTGCAATCGCTTTGGGTTCACAGACTCTTTCTTTACAACTGTCTCAACAGATGGACTGAAGCGCAGCCGACTGTAATTCTTGAGCAGATACTCCCAGACTTCATAGTCCTTTGGTTCTGCACCAAACACGACTTTACACACTGAAAGCTTTCTTCTCTCAATACGTTCAAACACTCCAATCCAGAATGGAGCCTCAAAAAATACAGTCAGCTTTGTAGAATCAATGTCCATAACGAAACCCTCCTGAAATAAATCCTTACAGGAACGGACAACCCGGAGGGGAAGGTTACTTACCTACACCATGCGGTGTAGACGGCTGGGCTACCTACCAGCTCTGGCATCTCTCAGGAAGAAATGCGTTGCGTTTTTATCCTGCTTTTATTATATAAAGCACATCCCTGTGCATTATATCTACCTTAATTGGTTTTCCAAGTGAAGTATACCACACTCGTGGTCAAATGACCACCCATATATACGAGAATTTGGCCGTTTTACTGCGTATGTGCGTACCAACCTTCACGCACGTACGCAGCGATTTGTCCGAAACGCACTCTATACAGCCGTTTCCCCTCGGAGAGCCCACTACACTTTGCAGACCACAGGGATGAAAGTGTCATAGTGGGTTATTACACTTCCGCAGAAGTGCCTTTTCCTCGCCGCAAACAGCCGGGGTGCGCCTTTGTGAGAGCCTTCTATGCGGCGAATCCACATCGCCCACAGGCGATGTGAGCAGGGATTCCAAAGGGGCGCAGCACCCTTGGCACACGACTTTGGTACAAAGTCTAGTGTGTTACACCTTTCCAGAGGTGTATACGTTCCTGAAATGCAAAAAGCCCCATACCCAACACCTTAACGGTGCGGACATGGGACTTGATGCTTCCTCGGCCTAGCCGGGTACTCCGTAACCAATCCTGACAGGCAGTTGCCGTGTCATTTTTCGAAAACTGTTTTACGGATACCCAGCAGTGCCGACATCTCCCATTTTGGTTTTTCAGGTCTCCACGCCCTCGAACTGGCTGTTATAGAGCTTGGCATAGAAGCCGCCCTGCGCCAGCAGGGTGTCGTGGTCGCCCTGCTCCACGATGTGGCCATCCTTCATCACCAGGATGACGTCGGCCTCACGGATGGTGGAAAGGCGGTGTGCCACGATGAAGCTGGTGCGGCCCTGCATCATCCGGGCAAAGGCTGCCTGGATACGCACCTCGGTGCGGGTGTCGATGGAGGAGGTCGCCTCGTCCAGAATCAGCATGGGGGGCAGGCAAAGCATCACGCGGGCGATGCAGAGCAGCTGCTTCTGGCCCTGACTGATGTTGCCGCCGTCCTCAGCAATGACGGTATCGTAACCCTTGGGCAGGCGGCGGATGAAGCTGTCGGCGTGGGCCGCTTTGGCGGCGGCAACGATCTCTTCCTCCGTGGCATCGGGCTTGCCGTAGGCAATGTTCTCCCGCACGGTACCGGCACGCAGCCAGGTCTCCTGCAGCACCATGCCGTAACTGCCGCGCAGGGAGGCGCGAGTCAGGCTGCGGATATCGTTTCCGGCCACCTCAATGGAGCCGCCGTTGACATCGTAGAACCGCATGAGCAAATTGATAAGGGTGGTCTTGCCGCAGCCGGTGGGGCCGACGATGGCGATGCGCTGGCCGGGCTTCACGTCCAGGTTCAGCCCCTCGATAAGGGGGCGGTCCGGCAGGTAGCGGAAGGAAACGTCCTTCAGCTCCACATGGCCGTCGGTCTCCAACACCTTGGCGTTCTCCGCCTCGGGCACCTGGTCCTCGGCATCCAGCAGCTCGAACACACGGGCCGCGCAGGCCAGTGCGTTCTGCAGCTCGGTGACCACGCCGGAGATCTCGTTGAAGGGCTTGGTGTACTGGTTGGCATAGTTCAGGAAAATGCTCAGCTGGCCGATGGTGATGCCGCCCGCCACAGCGTAAACGGCACCTACCAGACCGACACCTGCATAAACGATGTTGTTCACAAAGCGGGTAGCGGGGTTGGTCATGCTGGAGAGAAGATGTCAGGCTCACGCTCTGCAGGCGGCCATTCACCTCGTCAAAGGCGGCTAGGCTCTCGGCCTCATGGCCAAAGGCCTGCACGACCTTCTGGCCCTCGATCATCTCGTTGACCAGGGCGGTCTGCTCGCCGCGCACGGTGCTCTGGCCCTGGAAATACTTGTAGCTGCGCTTGGCAAGGAAGCTTGCCACCACCAGACTCAGCGGTGTGATGCAGACCACCACCAGCGTGATGGGCACATTCTCACCGAGCATAAACAGCAGGGTGCCAAGGATGGTCAGCACACCGCTGAACAGCTGGGTAAAGCCCATGAGCAGGCCGTCCGCAAAGGTGTCCACATCTGCCACCATGCGGCTGACGATATCGCCGGAGGGATGGCTGTCCAGATAAGAGAGCGGCAGGGTCTGGATCTTACGGAGCGCGGCGTTGCGCAGGTCCCGGCTGACCGAGAAGGTGATGCGGTTGTTGCAGACACTCAGCAGCCACTGGGCAAATGCAGCCACCACGGCCACGATCACGATCTCCACCACGATGCGCAGAACACCGTTGAAGTCCACATTCCCCTTGCCCAGCATCATATCAATGGCGCTGCCGCAGAGGATGGGGATGTACAGCTGGGCAGCCACGCTCACAGCGGCCACGATCAGACTGCACACCACAAAAAAGCTGTAGGGCCGGATCTTTTCCAGTACACGCCGGAGCGTGGCCTTGCGCTGCTCCGGGGTCAGCTTGCTTTTTGCTTTTGCACTCATTTCCGATCCTCCCCTTTCTTGAACTGGCTGGCGTAGATCTCCTCGTAGACAGGGCAGGTCTTCAGCAGATCGGCGTGCCTGCCCAGACCCCCCATCCTGCCATCATCCAGCACGATGATCTGGTCGGCGTGCTGCAGACTGGCGGCACGCTGGCTCACGATGAACACGGTCAGGTCACCGGGCAGAGCGGCCAGCGCCTTGCGCAGGGCCGCATCGGTGGCGTAGTCCAGCGCGCTGGCGCTGTCGTCCAGGATCAGGATCTCGGGCTTGCCCACCAGCGCACGGGCAATGGTCAGGCGCTGCTTCTGGCCGCCGGACAGGTTCCGGCCGCCCTGCTCCACAGGCTCGTCCAGCCCAAGGGGCTTTGCCCTGACAAAATCCGCGGCCTGTGCAGTCTCCAGTGCGGCCCACAGGTCAGCGTCCGCCGCGTTCTTGTTGCCCCACAGCAGGTTGGAGCGGATGGTGCCGCCAAACAGCTGGGCTTTCTGCATCACGACCGCCACACTGCCGCGCAGAGCCGCGCGGGGGTACTCCTGCGCCGGACGGCCCAGGATCTCCACAGTGCCCTCCGTGGCATCATAGAAGCGGGGGATCAGGTTGATGAGGCTGGATTTGCCGCTGCCCGTGCCGCCGATGACACCAATGGTCTGGCCGCGCTTCGCGGTAAAACTGATATCGGTCAGGCTGGGGGCACCGGCACCGGCGTAGGTCAGGCTGACATGGTCGAACCGCACAGCGTCCCCGGCCTTACCCGCAGGTGCCGCGCCCTTAAGGGCCGTGGGGAACTCCATGCCCGGTTCGGTGTCCAGCACAGCCTGCACACGGCCGGCACAGGCCAGCGCCTTGCTCACCTGCACGATGAGGTTTGCCAGTTTGACCAGCTCCACCAGGCTCTGGTTCATGTAGTTTACCAGCGCGATCACATCGCCGGAAGCCATGCCGCCGATGTTGATCTCGATGCTGCCCACATACAGCAGAGCCACGATGGCCAGATTGATGATGACGTAGGTCAGCGGGCTCATCAGGGAGGAGATGTGGCCCACATGGAGCTGCATCCGGGTCAGCAGGTCGTTGGCCGACTCAAAGCGGTCCACCTCACTCTGTTCCTTGTCAAAGGCGCGGACGACCCGCACACCGGTCAGGTTCTCGCGGGTCAGGCCCAGCACCCGGTCCAGCCGGGCCTGGGCAGTCTTGTACAGGGGGTTGGTGATGACCATGACGCCGAACACCACCACGCTCAGCAGCGGAATGGCGACCACAAAGATCCAGGCGGCCCGCACATTCACGGTGAACGCCATGATCATGGCACCAACCACCACGAACGGGCTGCGCAGGAACAGGCGCAGGAAGAGGTTCAGACCGCTCTGCACCTGATTGATGTCACTGGTCATGCGGGTGATGAGGGTGCTGGTGCCCATGGTATCCATCTCGGTAAAGCCAAGCCTCTGGATGTGCTCAAACAGGGCATGGCGCAGGGAAGTGGAATAGCCCACCGCCGCCTTGGCCGAGAAATACTGGGCCGTCAGGCTGCAGGCAAGGCCCACAACGGCCAGCAGCAGCAGGATGCCGCACCGCACAAGGATATAGTGGAAATCATGTGCTGTAATGCCCACGTTGACGATGTCTGCCATGACCAGCGGTACAAACAGGTCGAACGTGGCTTCCAGCATCTTGAACAGCGGTGCAAGCACAGCCTCGCGCTTGTAGCCGTTCAGGTGGGTAAGCATTTTATTCAAGGGGTGATTCTCCTTTCCCAGTGATAGCGGGTGTAAACTTCACAGTTCTTTATTATAGTACAGGAAATGCAAAAAAGCCAGTTCAAATCACGCCATTGCGCACTGTGCCCTGCCAGAACAAGGAAAGGGACTGCCGCACAGGGGATCCCAGTGCAGCAGTCCCTTTTCATAGGAGACTAACTATTAAAAGTCAAGCCCCAAAATGAAAAAATCCGTCTGCCGACCGCTGCCCCTGACAAACAGCATTCAAATGCCATAATCAATGCAGCGAGGGCGACGGAGAGAATAGCAAAGCAAGCCCGGCCAACCCTCGCAGAAACAGAATAGCATTTGAATGCTTCGGTTTGTCAAGGGTTCGCTGCGCCAGCTAAGTTGTTCTTGGATTTGGCTCAGGCTCTGGAGAGAATCAGGCAGCTACAAGATATGCTTTGCCAGATTTCTGCAAGGCATAGATTAGCCGCACAAGTTTCTTCGTGGCATGGGATAAGGCAACATTGTAGTGCTTTCCTTCAGCACGTTTCTTGGCAAGATATTCAGCAAAGACGGGATTCCAGTGGCAGACGTACTTGGTTGCGTTGTAGAGGGCATATCGCAAATAACGAGAACCACGCTTCTCCATGTGAGCGTAACAGTTTGTAAGTTTTCCGACTGGTATGTAGATGGAGAGCAGCCAGCGTAAGCAAGGATTTTGTCAGGAGATTCAAAGTTGGAAAAATCACCGATTTCAGCAAGAATCATGGCTGCTGACTGGATACCGACACCGGGAATAGAAAGAATCGGTGGATTCAGTTCATCCATGATTTTCTGAATAGAAACTTCAATTTCATCAATCTCGGAGGTGAGTTCCCGAATGAGTTTAATGGTATGCTTCAGTTCCAGAAATTTAGCAGGCATAACGGAACCAATGGAAGTTCTGGCAGCATCTCGAATCTGGATAGCCTTATCTTTGCCATAACGACCCTTGGATGCTGTCGCAAGAAGGTTTGTCAGCTTGGTGAGATGAATTTCTGAAATCTGTTTTGCACCGGGATATTCACTGAGGAGCGCATAAACCGAAGCAATATGGAGAGAGGGAACGAGCTTCTCCAGTTCTGGAAACAGAATCGTGACCAGTCTGGACACTGACTGCTTCAGCTTGGCTCTTTCACGAACCTTATCGAATCGGTATCTTGTTAGTGACTTTAACTCTTCGTTATGGTATGCTGTATCCGTGTAGGACTTGAGGTCTACATCGGACAATAGCATAGTTGCAATCGTTCTTGCATCCACACGATCGGTTTTGGTTTTGCGAAGGCTGAGACTTTTTCGGTACAGGTTGGTGTGCAAAGGATTCATGACATAGACGGCCAGGTCATTGTCAAGAAGAAATCCAAGAATGTTGTAGCTGTAATGTCCGGTAGCCTCAAGTCCTACTTTTATTTTGTCTGACTTTTTGGTACAGTCTCGAATCGTCTGAAGCAGCTGCTTGAAGCCATCCATGTTATTGGGGATGGTAATGCAGTCGGCACGAATCGTTCCGTCCGAGTCGAGAATACAGCAGTCGTGCTTATCCTTGGCAACGTCAATTCCAACACAAACCATTTTGATACCTCCGGCGTATTTATTTCGATGCTGTTCAGGACCACAGACTTCTTTGCTCTTGTAACCTCGTTCTAAATAAACCGTCTGGCGGTATCCAACTGATTAACATTTCAACAAAGAAGCTGTGGTTGGAGCCTCCCAAAAACCGTCTTTGCGGTAGTAACGCCTCACCAATCCACAGCACCCTGAAACTATTGTAGCATTCCGCTGGAGAGCGGTCTATAAATACTACTATTTTATTATACGAGGTAATGATTCGGAGAACAATGAGCGGCAGACCGAAGGAGATCTAACTGCCGATCAGGCAAAGAAGGAGATGATCAGGGCTACCAGGAAGCCCACGCCGCCGACCAGCGTTTCCATAATGGTCCAGGTCTTGAGGGTGGTTTTTTCGTCCATGCCGACAAGGCTCTTAACAAGCCAGAAGCCGGAGTCGTTAAAGTGAGAGCAGACCGTGGAGCCACCTGCGATGGCAGCGGTGACACAGGCGAGGTACAGCGGGCTCAGCTCGCTGAGGCCGGGCATGGCGGAGATGATGCCAGCGGCCATGGTCATAGCCACGGTAGCGGAACCCACGGAGATGCGCACCAGGGCAGCCACGATGAAGGCTACCAGAACCAGCGGCAGGCTGGCGTTTGCCACGGCGTTGCCGATGACATCACCCAAACCGGAGTTTTGCAGCATGTAGCGCAGCACGCCGCCGCAGGCAGTGACCAGCAGGATCATGCCGGTGGGCTCCAGAGATTTGGTCATGATCTTTTCCAGCTGGGCGTTGGTGTAGCCGTGACGGGTGCCCAGCAGGTACATAGCAGCGATGGTAGCCAGCAGCAGCGCCATGAAGGGCTCACCGAGGAAGGCCAGAACGGGCTGGATGCCGGTCATTGCGGGCACCACCTTGGCCACAGAGTTTGCAATGATGAGCAGCAGCGGGATCATGATGATGCCCACGATGGTGCCAAACTTGGGCAGCTTGCTCTCGTCAATGTCTGCCTGCTGTGCAACGTGCTCGGGGACTTCAACCATGTACTTTTTGCCGCAGATGCTGCCCCAGATGGGACCGGCGGCGATCATGGCAAAGATACCGCAGAAGATGCCGACGAGGATGACCCAGCCCAGGTCAACGCCCAGCATGGTAGCCACCAGCACGGGGCCCGGCGTGGGAGGGATGAAGGCGTGGCCGACAGCCAGACCGGCCAGCAGGGGGATGACGTAATACAGCACGGAGCGCTTGGTGCGCTTTGCCAGCGAGAAGGCCAGCGGAATGAGGATGATCAGACCGGCATCGAAGAACACCGGCATGGCCACCACCAGGCCGGTGATGCCCAGTGCCCATGCAGCTTTTTTCGTCACCGAACTTTCGCACCATAGTCACGGCCAGTGTCTGCGCGCCGCCGGATTCTTCCAGAATGGCACCGAACATGGAGCCAAGGCCCACCAGAAGGGCGATGCCTTTTAAGGTGTTGCCAATGCCCTCGTTCACCGAACCGATGATGTCAGACAGGGGCATCCCGGCCATCAGGCCGATGCCCACTGCACCGATCAGGATAGAGATCATGGCATGGACCTTGAACTTGATGATGAGGATGAGCAATAGGATCAGGCCTGCAACGGCAGCAAAGACCAGCCGTGCCGCATCGGGAGTTGCAACTGCTGTCATAGAAATTTCCTCCATTTCGTATTTTTGGCTGCACTTATCCAAACCGTCCGGAAAACGCGCCGGGCAGTTTTTACTTTTTGTTATTTATACAGAGCGGTTTACTCCATGTAAGCGCCCTTCATGGGGCTGACGGCGTGCTGAGAGTAGAGCTTCAGCAGGCCCTTGGTGTACTTAGGAGCCTTGGGTTTCCAGTTGGCACGGCGCTGGGCCAGAATGGCGTCCATTTCTTCGGGGGTCTTGGGCTCGCCCTTCACACCCACGATGGCCAGCTTACGGTTGTGGACATCGATCTGGATCAGGTCGTCGGGCTCCACCAGTGCGATGGGGCCGCCCACCGCAGCCTCCGGGCTGACATGGCCGATGACTGGGCCGCGGCTTGCGCCGGAGAAGCGGCCGTCGGTGATCAGGGCCACGCTGGCTGCCAGCGTCGGATCCGAGCAGATGGCTTCGCCGGTGTAGAACATCTCGGGCATACCGCTGCCGCGGGGGCCTTCGTACCGGATAAAGATGGCGTCACCGGGCTTCACCTCGCCGTGCAGCACAGCGGAGATGCACGCCTCCTCGCTGTCGTAGGGCTTGGCGCGCAGGGTGGCTTCAAACATATTCTTGGGGCAGGCGGTGTGCTTGATGACGCAGCCTTCCGGGGCCAGGTTGCCCTTGAGGATGGCAATGCTGCCGTCGGTGCCCTTGGCGTTGTCAAAGCTGTGGATGATGTCCTCGCGGCTGACCGGGCGGGCAAAACCAGCGGTCTTTTCTGCCAGAATGGCATCGCAGTGCTGGTAGAAGCCGTTCTTTTCAGCTCCTCCAGATTCTCGCCCAGAGTCTTGCCGGTGACGGTCATCACGTCCAGATGCAGCATGGACTTGATCTCCTCCATCACGCGGGGCACGCCGCCTGCATAGTAGAAGTACTGTGCGGGCCAGTCGCCGGAGGGACGGATGTTCAGCAGGTAGTGTGCACCGCGATGCATCCGGTCGAAGGTGTCAGCATCGATCTCAATGCCGAACTCGTGGGCGATGGCGGGCAGGTGCATGGTGGCGTTGGTGGAGCCGGAAATGGCGGCGTGGACCATGATGGCGTTCTCAAAGCTCTTCTTGGTCACGATGTCCTTGGCGGTGATGCCCTTCTTCACCAGTTCCATCAGCTGCTTGCCGGCATCGTAGGCGGCCTGCTTCAGCTCCGGGGCGGTGGCGGGCATCAGAGCGGTGCCCGGCAGCATCAGACCCAGTGCCTCGGCCATGATCTGCATGGTGGAGGCGGTGCCCATGAAAGAGCAGGCACCGCAGCTGGGGCAGGCGTTGTGCTTGTAGTAGTCCAGCTGGCTGTTGGGGATGACACCGGTCTTTTCCCATGCGTCAAACTTGCCGATCTGCTCCAGCGTCAGCAGCTCGTTGATGGCGCAGGCGGGGTCGTTGACCACATACTCCTTGGGCAGGGTGTGGGCTTCCATCACGCCGCCGGTGACCACGATGGCGCTCATGTCCTTCAGGCGGCCGATGCTCATCAGCATGGCGGGCACGGACTTGTCGCAGCTGGCGATGAACACGCCGCCGTCGTAGACGCTGGCGTTGGCTTGTGCTTCCACCAGATTGACGATGGCATCCCGGTGGGGCAGCGAGTAGTTGATGCCGTCGTGGCCCTGTGCAATGCCGTCGCACATATCCGTGGCAAAGTAGCGGGCAGCCTTTGCCGCCGTTTTCGTTGACCGCCTGCACGGCCTCCTTGACGAACTGATCCAGATGGGCGCTGCCGGGGTGGCTGTCGCCAAAGGTGCTCTCCACCAGGATCTGGGGCTTGGAAAGGTCATCGACCTTCCAGCCCATACCCATCTTCAGCGGGTCATTTTCGGGTGCCAGCGCGCGGACTTCCTGTGAACGCAGTTCCATAATCATTACCTCCAAATATTGCTTCTCTCGTCCTTTTTTTCCATAAGACCTTTTGTGATTTTATTGTAAATCCGCAGATGTCTCTTTGCAAGTTGTCCCAGGTACGTCCTACTATTTGTGCAAAAAATCTGGGATACATCCAGCACTTCGCCCAATTTCATGGGATACATCATCCAAAAGCCCATTTTGCCTCTTTTTGCATTCGATTCACTCCAGAAAAGTCGTCAGATGATTTTTGGTCATAAAAACACCCTGCACAGATCTTTCCGTGCAGGGTGTTCCTCATTTTACAAATTGGCCATACCGACGGTCCCGTCGTCCGGGTCCTCGCCGTCGTAGACCTTTTTGATATAGGTGCGGTTGAAGTTCAGGTGCTCTCGAGGAAGGCGGGCGTCGAGCCTTCCCGGGGCGGGTCCATGAAGACGACATCGGCCTTCTGGCCTGCGTCGGCGGCCTCCCGGATCCATGCCGTAGCGTCGGCGGCGAAGAAGCGGGCATTCTTCACGCCGTTGTGCTTCGCGTTGCCGATGGCGTCCCGGACGGCGTCCCGGTTCACTTCCACGCCCACTACCTGCCGGGCCTTGTCAGAGGCCGTCAGGCCAATGGTGCCGATGCCGCAGTAGGCGTCGAGGACGACTTCTTTGCCGGTGAGGTGGGCGGCATCGACGGCCAGCCCATAGAGCACGGCGGTCTGGACGGGGTTCACCTGATAGAAGCTGCGGGGACTGAGGGCGTAGGTCTTGCCGCAGAGGATGTCGAGGATGAAGCCCTTGCCGTAGAGGACTTTTTCGTCCTCGCCCAGAACGACGCTGGTGCGGCGGGGGTTGT
>VOFC01006878.1_pt1 | contig 107308 bp, 129 predicted proteins | sample 5384161 | NCBI WGS metagenome assembly VOFC01 (sample SAMN12384722, study PRJNA508395) | human gut metagenome | isolation source: healthy gut B | host: Homo sapiens
CGACGCGGCGGACAGGGGTCGGGCACTTTTCGCTGAGGAGGGAGCAGACTGCCTCGCCCAGGCCGCCGATGACGTTGTGCTCCTCGGCGGTGACGATCTTACCGCACTCTTGGGCAGCCTTAAGGACGATCTCCTCATCCAGAGGCTTGATGGTGTGGATGTTGATGACGCGGGCGTGGATGCCCTCGGCGGCCAGGGTCTCGGCGGCCTTGCGGGCCTCGTTGACCATCAGGCCGGTGGCCACGATGGCGATGTCACTGCCATCGGTGAGCTGCTCGCCCTTGCCGATCTCGAAGTGATAGTTGGCCTCGTCGTGGAACACGGGAACGGCCAGACGACCAAAGCGGAGGTAGACAGGACCCTGCATCTCGTAGGCAGCGCGGACAGCAGCCCGGGCCTCCACATCGTCAGCGGGGCAGATGATGGTCATACCGGGCAGGCTGCGCATGAGTGCGAAGTCCTCGCAGCACTGGTGGGAAGCGCCGTCCTCACCGACGGAGATGCCGCCGTGGGTGGCGCCGATCTTGACGTTCAGGTGGGGGTAGGCCACGGAGTTCCGGATCTGCTCAAAGGCACGGCCCGCAGCGAACATGGCAAAGCTGGACACGAAGGGGACATAGCCCATGGTGGACAGACCGGCCGCAACGCCCATCATGTTGGCTTCGGCGATGCCGCAGTCAAAGTGGCGGTCCGGGTAAGCCTTGCGGAACATACCGGTCTTGGTGGCGGCGGCCAGGTCGGCGTCCAGCACCACCAGATCATCATGGCCCTCAGCGGCCAGTGCTTTCAGAGTATTGCCGTAGCTCTCGCGGGTCGCGATCATTTTCACATCTGCCATCTTACTTCTCCTCCTGTTCCAGCGCGGCGTAGGCTGCGTTCAGCTCCTGCATGGCCACAGCGTATTCCTCGTCGTTGGGGCCTTTGCCGTGCCAATCCACAGAGTTGGTCATAAAGGAGACGCCAGTACCCTTGACGGTGTCCAGAATGATGCAGGTGGGCTTGTCATTCTCGGCGTGGAATGCCTTGATGGCAGACTCGATCTGGTCGTAGTCGTGGCCGTTGATGGTCAGGACATTGAAATTGAACGCCTTGAGCTTCTCTTCCAGCGGGGCGCTGTTCATGACCGTCTCGGTGGTGCCGTCGATCTGGAGATGGTTGCGGTCCAGCATGACACAGAGGTTGGAGAGCTTATAGTGGGCGGCAAACATGAACGCCTCCCAGCACTCGCCCTCTTCCACCTCGCCATCGCCAAGGATGGTGTAGACATTGACCGGCTTTTCGCTGTGCTTTGCGCCCAGAGCCATGCCGCAGGCGGCGGACACACCCTGACCCAGACTGCCGGTGGACATATCCACGCCCGGCGTCTCATTCATGTTGGGGTGGCCCTGCAGGTAGCTGCCGATCTTGCGCAGGGTCTTGAGGTCCTCCTTGGGGAAGAACCCGCGCTCGGCCAGCGTGGCGTAAAGTGCCGGAGCTGCATGGCCCTTGGACAGCACGAGGCGGTCGCGGTCCGGCTTTTTCGGCTCCTTGGGGTCGATGTTCATATCCACGAAGTAGAGGTAAGACAGCACCTCGGCGATGTCCAGACTGCCGCCCGGATGGCCGCACTTGGCGCTGTGAGTTCCCTCGATCACGCCCATGCGGATGTGGCAGGCGTGCTTGGCAAGGGTGAGCTTTTCTGCATTTGTCATGATGGTCCTCCCGTATGAACCTCAGAATTTGCAAGGTAACAGCCGCGCAAGGTGCGGCTCCTGCCGCCTCATTGCGCTATAATTCAAGTTTATATTATCTATTCTGCGCAAAAAGGTCAAGCTTCTTCCAGCAAAATGTACACACGCGGTCAAAAACTGCTCCAAACGCCTTCTTTTTTGGTCAATTTGCAGTCCGCTTTGCACCGGTCTTGACAAATCCTGCGGCACTCTGCTATAATTTTCACAATTTCCGGCAGGAAGCCGGGCCTGCGGGCCGAAGCCCGCCGCACGCTATTTTCAGCCGCCGCATTTTTGCAACAGACGCCATGAAGGGGTCTGCCGTTGGCTTGCAAGCCGACTGGCAGGCCCTTTTTTTGTTTTTCTGCGGCGCAGTCACAGGAGGAAACAGATGAAAACCAAAAACTCTTCTCCGGCCCGCAGCATCGTGCTGGCTGCACTCTTTCTGGCTCTGGCCTTCGTCCTGCCCATGGTGACGGGCCATGTGCCGCAGGTAGGCAATATGCTCTGCCCCATGCATTTCCCCATCCTGCTCTGCGGCTTCGTGCTGGGCGGGCCATGGGGTCTGGCTGTGGGCTTTGCGGCCCCGCTGCTCCGCTCGGCGCTCTTCGGGATGCCCCCGATGTTCCCCATCGCCATTTCGATGGCTTTTGAGCTGGCAGCTTACGGCGCGGTGTCCGGCTGGCTCTACCGCCGGGTGAAGCACACGCTGCCCATGACCTATGCTACCCTCGCGGCGGCCATGGTGGCCGGCCGCCTCGTCTGGGGCGCGGTCCGTTTCGTGCTGGCGGGCCTCAGCGGCTCCAGCTTCCCCTTCTCGGCCTTCCTTGGACGGGGTAGCCTCGTCCTCTTTCTGCGCTTCTTCGTCACGGAATGTATAGTAGCTTTCGGGCTTATTACGGAAGTAGAGCTCCGCGAAGATCCAGCCTGCGGCCGTCATGAACACTGCGCCGAATGCGCCGTAGAGGATGGCACGGCCAATGTCGATGCCCAGAAGGCCCGCTGCGGCCAGAGGGCCGGGCGTGGGAGGCACGAAGACGTGGGTGGACAGCAGACCGGCAGAGAGGCTGACGGCCAGAATGGCAAGAGGATCTTCGTTTTCTTGTGGATAGCCTTGACCAGCGGGGTCAGGATGACGAACGCCGCATCCGAAAAGACGGGGATGGAAACGATATAGCCGGTGATGGCCATTGCCAGGCCTGCACGCTTCTGGCCGACCAGTTTCACCGCATCATAGGCCATCCGGTTCGTGCCTTTGGCCGCGTCCAGATAGTTGCCCAGCATGATGCCAAAAATAATGACGATGCCGATGCTTTTGACCGTGCCGGAAAAGCCGCTGGTGATGGCGCTGACGGTGTCCGCGCCGCTCATGCCGCTGAGCATACCCATGACCAGCGCCGTCGCCAGCAGAGAGATGAATGCATTTGCCTTGACTTTGATACACAGGATCAGAAGGACCGCCATTCCGATCACAAAAACAAGTTCCATTGGCATAATTTTTCCTCCCGGGAGCCGTTCCTCACGAACTGCCCCCGTATCTTTCTCTTCAATTTACACTTCTTATAACTCTTCTAACTCTTTTCTCCAGATTTTTCCACGCGTCACATTACTCTGCTTTTTGTTCCGCTTTTTCTTTTTGCGAAGCGGGCGCGCATCAGGGGCTTGATGCCGCCTGCGGCAAGGATCTTCATAGCCTGTTCGCCCAGTGCCTCGCAGGGGTAGCTCTCGCCGGTCTCCTGCACGGTGACGACGCCCCTTGACGAAGTCGAGCGTCAGGGTCTGACCTTCTTTTTACCTTTTTGCTGATGCCCTTGCAGATGACCGGAACAAGGCCCAGATTGACCGCATTGCGGAAGAAGATGCGGGCGAAGGAATCGGCGATGACCGCCTTTGCGCCCATGTTCAGAAGGGCGATGGGGGCGTGCTCACGGGACGAGCCGCAGCCGAAGTTGCGGCCTGCCACCACAATGCCGCCCTGCGGGAAGTTGGCGGCGATGTTCTCGTCCACGCCGCTCAGGCAGTGGCTGCCGATCTCCTTCGGGTCGGTCAGGGCCAGATAGCAGCCGGGGTAGATCTGGTCGGTGTCGATGTTGTCGCCCATGACGATGATCTTTCCAGTGATCTCACTGTTCATAAGAATGTTCCTCCTTTTTCAAATCTCACAGAAAATCTCTGGGGTCGGTGATGCAGCCGTTCACCATGCTGGCGGCAACGGTGGCCGGGCTGGCGAGGTACATCAGAGCCTCGGTGGAGCCCATGCGGCCCGGGAAGTTGCGGTTGGTGCTGGTGATGCAGACCTCACCCGGAGCGAGGATGCCCTCATGTGCCGAGGCAGGCACCGCAGCCGGGGGGGTGGTGATGGTAGCACCGGCATTCATCAGATCCTGAATGTAGCCGGCCTTCATGCACTCCTGCATGACCTCGTTGGAAGCGGGAACGACGATCAGACGGGTATACTCGGGGATGTGTCTGCCCTTCAGGATCTTGGCAGCGATGGCGATGTCTTCCACGCGGCCGCCGGTGCAGCTGCCGATGTAGCCCTGATTCAGCTTGATGGGGCCGTTTGCCACCACCTCAGACAGGGGATGGACATTCTCGACGCTGCTGGGGCAGGCAAGGTTCGGCTCGATCTTGGAGACATCGAACACATAGCTCTCTTCGTACTGGAAATCGGGGTCGGTGAACTGCACCTCGTAGGGGCGGACAGCACGCTTATCCACGTAGTTCAGCACGTCGGCGTTGGGCTGCATATAGGCGGTCTTGGCGCCCATCTCGACCGCCATATTGCAGATGGTCATGCGGCCTGCGACGTTCAGCTTCTCGACGTAGCTGCCGGTGAAGTCGATGGCTTTATACACAGCACCGTCAGCACGGATGCGGCCCAGAACTTCGAGGATGACGTCCTTGGGGTAGACGCCCTTCTGCGCCTCGCCGTCCAGACGGACTTCGATGATCTCCGGCACACGGAACCACAGCTCGCCGGTCATCAGGATGGTGGCCATATCGGTGGCGCCGCAGCCGGTACCCATCGCGCCGAAAGCACCATGGGTGGTGGTGTGGCTGTCGGTGGCGACCACGATCATGCCCGGGTAGATGACGCCGGCTTCCGGCATGACCTGATGGCAGACGCCGCAGTTGGTGTCAAAGTGGAAGCGCAGGTCGTTCTTCTTGGCGAACTCGCGCATCTCCTTGTGGTTTGCTGCGCTCTTGATGTCGGGGCAGGGGGCGTAGTGGTCAAAGACGAAAGCCGCCCGCTCCCGGTTCCAGACCTTCTCGCCGCCCATCTCGTAGAAGGAATAGACCGTCTGGAGATAGAGGTCGTTGATCCATCTGCATGGCCACATCGTTGGAGATGCCGAACAGCGAGCAGGCCATCGGGATGAGCAGCAGGGAGCCGCCGGCCACGCCGGAAGCGCCGCAGGCACCCAGAGCGGACATGGCGCTCAGGACGATGGCGGCAGGCAGGGTCACGGGGATGCCCAGCGTGTTGGCCGCAGCCAGCGTCATGATGGTGATGGTGATGGCCGCGCCGTCCATGTTGATGGTCGCGCCCAGAGGGATGGAGACGGAATACATATCCTTATCGAGGCCCAGCTTCTCGCACAGGGCCATGTTGACGGGAATGTTGGCCGCAGAGCTGCGGGTGAAGAAGGCGGTCAGGCCGGACTCCTTCAGGCAGCGGAATACCAGCGGGTACGGGTTGCAGCGCAGGTAAAGGAAGATGATAAAGGGCGAAACGATGAGCGCCATGAAGAGCATGGTACCCACCAGCAGGGCCAGCAGCTTGCCGTACTGGGTGAAGATGGCCAGACCGTTGCCTGACACATTGGTATACACCAGACCCATGATGCCGAAGGGGGCCAGATTGATGATCCAGCGCACCACCTGCGACACCGCGTCGGCAGTATCGGCAAGGAACTTCTTGGTGGTGTCAGAACCGATGCTCTTCATGGCGAGGCCGAACATACAGGCCCAGAACAGGATGCCGATGTAGTTGCCGCTCATCAGAGCGCTGATGGGGTTGGCGACAAAGTTGGTGAGCAGGGTGCTTAGCACCTCGCCCAGACCCTGCGGCACCACGTCCGACTGAGCGGCATCAGCCAGAACGACCGACACGGGGAACATGAAGCTGGTAATCGAAGCGATGGCCGCCGCAAGGAAGGTGGTGAGCATATACAGCCAGATGACCGTGCCAAAGCGGCGGTCCAGCTTGGAGCTGCCCTGCGCCAGCGCACTCGCCACGATGACGAACACCAGCACCGGAGCAATGCCCTTCAGTGCGCCGACGAACAGGCTGCCCATCTCGCCGACCCAGCCTGCACCCGGCACCGCAAGCGCCAGCACCGCGCCGATGACCAGACCGACGACGATGCGAAGGATGAGGCTGACCTCATTGTACTTCTTCGCAATGGCTTTTGCACCATTCATCATATAAAACACTCCTCTGCATTTGTGCGTCCTCTACGCACACTTTTTCTGTCTCTTTCCCAAAGACAAGTGTTATTATAGCACACACGGCAGAAAAGTCAAAGGTTTTCAGTGAATTTTTCAGGCTGCTTCGGCAGATTTTTTTCGTTTTCGGCCTTCCTCCGCGCCGCCTTATGTGTGCGCCACAGAAATACATAACTAAAATATTTCACCGCTTAGGGCAGAAAAATCCCCCGGCAGAGAAACTCTGCCGGGGGAAAGTCATTCTTATTTATTTTCAGTCGTCCAGATAGGTCACTTTGCCGGGGACAAAGCCCTTGATGCCCATGCCGGGGGCGTCCGAAACGGTGATGTCCTTCTCATTGAAGACCGCACCGCCGAGGATGTGGTCCTCGCTGCAGAGCACCGGGCCGTCCAGGTCGACCTTCGTGATGATCTTTTTGGCGCAGGCCAGCTCCACCGCCGCATTGACGGAAATCTTCGCCTCCAGCATACAGCCGATCATGCACTCGACGCCGTAGACCTCCGCCGCCGAGGCGATGCGGAGGGCGTTGGTGATGCCGCCGCACTTCATCAGCTTGATGTTCACAAAGTCGGCTGCGCCGGTCTGCATGATGCGCAGGGCATCCGCCGGGCTGAACACGCTCTCATCGGCCAGCACCGGCACGCTGGCGTGGCGGGTGACGTACTGCATCCCCTCGAGGTCAGCCGCAGGGACAGGCTGCTCGACGAACTCGATGTCGAGGCCCTTTTCCTGCATCTGGTCGAGGATGCGGACGGCCTGCTTCGCATTCCACGCCTGATTGGCGTCGATGCGGATCCTGACCTCTTTTCCCACGGCCTCGCGGACTGCGGCCAGACGGGCCACATCCAGCTCCGGGTCGATGCCCACCTTGACCTTCAGGCAGTCATAGCCCCGCTCGAGGGCCGTGCGGGCGTCCCGCGCCATCTCCTCCGGCGGGTTGACGCTGATGGTGATGTCCGTCACGATATTGCTGCGCGCGCCGCCCAGCATCCGGTAGACCGGGGCGCTGTACTTCTGGCCCAGCAGGTCCCACAGAGCCATATCCACAGCAGCCTTGGCGCTGGTGTTGTGGACGAGGGCTTTCTGCACGGCGGCGGTCAGATCCTCGAACTCGTCGAGGTCGCGGCCCAGGATGGCCGGGGCGATGTGGTCGCGGATGGCGCCGAGGATGGCACCGGTGGTGTCGCCGGTGATGACGCCGGTGGGAGGTGCCTCACCGTAGCCCACCGCGCCGGTGTCGGTGTGCAGCTCAACGATGACGTCCTCCACGCTGCTCACGGTGCGCAGCGCTGTCTTGAAGGGGACGCGGAGCGGGGTCGAGATACGGCCCAGCTTTACCTGTGTGATCTTCATGCCAGTTCCTCCTTATTCTTCCTGCATGTGTACGGTGGCCGACAGCTTCTGATAGGCGATGCGGGGCTTGCCGTCATCCGCTAAGATGATGCCGCAGCGGACAAAGCCGTTCTTCTCGAGAAGATGCTGCATGATCCTGTTGTCGGCGTGGGTGTCGGCCCGCAGGCTCTCGCAGTGCTCGAGGCACCATGCGATGACCTCAGACGCCACACCCCTGCGGTCACCCGTCGAGGCCAGCCGGTGGATGGTGCCGTAAGGCACCTCATCGTTGAGCCACTGGCCGTCTTCGATTTTCGCGTAGGTGGGGTCCGGCCCCAGAATGAATGCGAACACCGCCTCAAGCCGGCCGTTGACCATATAGATGAACAGCCGGTTGGCGTCGATCTCTTCCAGCATCTCCTGCGGCGGATAGCCGTCACCCCACTGGGTCGGGTTGCCCGAATCCGCCATTGCTTTCCGGGCATGAGCATAGATCTCTAAAATTTGCTCAGGTCTACCACAGAGCGTTTAACATTGTCCTAAAATTTTTGCAAAAACTTCCACATAGTCTGCTTCAGAAAATGCAAACGCTTTCGGTATTCCTCATTCCGAAACTGGCGGCTGAACCCAGAAAAAACATTCGCGAACCGTACCGTGATGTCCCCAATGGGAGGCTGTTCTTAGATGACCGCGCCGTCGGTGTGCAGCCATACGATGCCGTTCCCTGCCGCGCTGCTCACACGTGCGCAATCATTCTGTTGAATCGGAGCGGGGTAAAAAGATTCTCCAAAGGTTCTCGTTGATCTTCGTTGCCATCCATCCACCTCTTCCGCCATTATAACGTATTTCCGGTCATATTTTGATTAGGCGACATTTTGGGAGGTGTTTTTTCCACATGGATGATGCAATTTATGCGGCAGTTTTTCTCCATCACGATCCCGTGGGTGTCGTCCGCTTTCGCAAAACTTTTTTCCATCGAGGTGATGGCCACCGCGCTTGGCCAGTAGTGGGGGAACCGCCGATTTCCAACCGGTGGATATGCCGTGGCACCTCTTTTTTTCGTTGAAGGCCGTCCCTCCCGTCGTTTTCCGAGGAAAAATGCACAGGACATCAAAACTGGCCGCGTAGACGAACAGCCGGTTGAATGTCTTCTTCCAGCATCTCCTGGGACGGATAGCTGTCGCCCCACTGGGTCGGGTTGCCCGAATCTTTCCGGGCATGGGCATGCGGATCAGAGCGGGTGCTCCACGAAACATTCGACCCGGTAACGCTCGCATTTTTCAGGTCTGGCGGGGACTCGCGATTTTTTCCATCTTGAAAGACGTCCTTTGGCCGCCTGTGATGGGATGGGGCCGGGTCTCGCGCGGCGCATGGATTGACTGGCGGTGATCTGCTGGATGTTCCAGTCGCTGCGGCGCAGCAGGCGGGCGGCAGTCTCCATCCGGTGCTTCTGGAGCAACTCCTTATAAGTACGGCCTGTCTGTGCCCGGACGCACTCACTGACATAGGCCAGAGAGACGCCGTAGCTGCGGGCCACATTGGAGAGGCTGGCCTCACGGTAATTCTTGGTGATCTCATCCAAAGCCGCCTGCACCAGCTCTTCGCGGCTGACGGCCGCGCCGTAGGCTTCCAGCGGGAATTTCTTGATGCTCATAGGTATCCTCCGTTGCGGCGCGGCCCGCCGGGGACAAGGGGATGTCGGAGCCGGGCCGCGCTCAGGTCTCACAAGCGCCCCCCCTTTGGGAGGCTTCTGCTTATAATACGACACAGCGCGGCCGGAAATTGCACCAGAGGGGAAAAATCCCAAAATTTTTCAGACGGGGTTTCGGCGCACAAACAAAAGCTGCCGCCCACACCCGGGCAGCAGCTTTTCAGGAAAAGAAAAAGAGGAAAACAGAACTCAGAACATATTTTCGTGGTGATACCGGCCGGTGCGCAGGAACTCCACCCACTCGGCGACATTCACAGCGTGGTCGCCGATGCGCTCAAGGTACTTGATGACCATCAGCACGTCGAGGGCGGCGTCGATCTTCCCGGGGTCGGAAGCGATCTCCGCTGCCAGCATCCGCTTGATGCTGTTGAAGTCGTAGTCCACGGCATCGTCGGCCTCGATGACCGCTTTTGCCGCCGCCTCATCCTCTGCCGCAAAGGCGGCCATGGCGTCGTTCAGCATCTTGTGGGCTTTCCGGCCCATCTCGATGCTCTTGCTCACGGCGGGGTCGCCCGCCTTGCGGACACCGGCCAGATGGGGCACGATCTCCGCGATGTCGGCGGCGTGGTCGCCGATGCGCTCCACGTCCGTCACTACTTTCATGGCTGCGGAGATAAAGCGCAGGTCGCTGGCCACCTGGCTGCTGGCGGAGCAGCAGGGTCATGCAACGGTGCTCGATGTCCCGTTCCATCCGGTTGACCTCAGAGTCGCCCTTGATGATCTCCTTTGCCCCCTCGGTGTCAGCCGTGCAGAGGGACTCCAGCGCGTCTTCCACCGCGTCGGCGGACAGCTGGCCCATCTTGGCCAGCGAAGCCTTCAGGGCCGCGAGGTCGGCGTCGTACTGTGTGCGTGTGCTCATATCGCAAACCCTCCTTTTTAACCGAAGCGGCCCGAGATGTAGTCCTCGGTGCGCTTGTCCTTCGGGGTACTGAAGATCTCACTCGTGGGGCCGCCCTCCACCAGCTCGCCCAACAGGAAGAAGGCCGTGCGGTCACTGATACGGGCAGCCTGCTGCATATTGTGGGTGACGATGACCACCGTGTAGTTCTTTTTCAGCTCGCTCATCAGATCTTCCACCTTCATGGTGGAGCCGGGGTCCAGGGCGCTGGTGGGCTCGTCCATCAGCAGCACCTCCGGCTTGACTGCCAGGGCCCGGGCGATGCACAGGCGCTGCTGCTGACCGCCGGAAAGGCCCAGGGCGCTCTTTTTCAGGCGGTCCTTCACCTCGTCCCAGAGGGCAGCGCCCCGCAGAGAGCTTTCCACCAGCTCGTCCAGCTCTGCCTTATTGTGGACGCCATGGAGCTTGGGGCCATAGGTGATGTTGTCGTAGATGCTCATGGGGAAGGGGTTTGCCTTCTGGAAGACCATGCCAACGCGGCGGCGCAGGTCGGTCAACTGCATCTCCTTCGAGAAAAATATCCTCGCCCCGCAGCCGGACATCTCCCTCGATGCGGACATTCGGCACAAGGTCATTCATCCGGTTCAGGGTCTTCAGAAAGGTGGATTTGCCGCAGCCCGAGGGGCCGATGAGAGCCGTGATCTCTTTTTCGCTCCCACATCCAGCGAGATGCTCTTGAGGGCTTTGAAGTCACCGTACCAGAGGTTCAGGTTTTGGCCGAGATGACCGGCGTATTGTTATCCATAAAATATGACCTCTTACTGTTTCTGTTTCAGCTTTATTTTTGCCAGACGGGCTGCAAGGTCGATGAGGAGCACCAACACCAGCAGCACCGCACCGATGGCCCAGGCCGAATCAAAGTCGCCATCCTCAAAGGCCCGCAGATAGAGCAGGACCGAGAGGGTCGCGCCGTTGGAGGTGTAGGCCTTGGCGATGCTGCCCGCAATGACCTCCGCTGCGCCTGCCGTGAACAGCAGGGCGGCACTCTCGCCCACGATGCGGCCCACCGCAAGGATGCAGCCTGTGACGATGCCGTCCACGCTGCACGGGAGCACGATGGTGCGGATGATGTGCCATTTGCCCGCGCCCAGACCCAGTGCACCCTCACGGTAGCCCTGGGGCACCGTTTTGAGGGATTCCTGGGTCGTGCGGATGATGGTGGGCAGGTTCATGACCACCAGCGTCAGGACTGCCGGAGAGCAGGCAGGTCTTGAAGCCCATGGTCTGGGCGAAGACCAGCATACCCACAAGACCATAGATGATACTTGGGATGCCTGCCAGCGTCTCGTTGGTGAACTCGATCCCTTCGATGAGGCGGCGGTTGGAAGCGTACTCGGTCAGATAGACCGCCGCGCCCACGCCCAGCGGAATACGATGAGTAATGTCAGCAGAATGACATACAGTGTGTTGAGGATGGCGGGCAGGATGCCGTCGGTGCCCTTTCAGGACGCTGGCGGTGGTGGGGAAATTCCAGCTGATGTGGGGGATGCCCCGGTGAGCACCAGCCCGATGACGCCTGCCGTCAGGGCGATGACCAGCACCGCCGCCAGCCCAGACTGCCGCCGTCAGCGCGATGTTCCACGCACGGCGGGAGGGGGAGAAATCACGTTTCATCCTTATTTCCTCCCTTCAGCACAGCGTTGAGCAGCACATTGATGACCATGATGAAGACGAACAGCACCAGCGCGATGCTGAACAGCGCCTGTTTCTGCAGGCCGCTGGCGTAGCTCATCTCCTTCGCAATGGCTGTAGTCAGGAACGTGACGCTCTTGAAGTGGCTGGTGGGCATGTTCGGGCTGTTGCCGGCCACCATCATCACGGCCATGGCCTCGCCGATGGCGCGGCCGATGCCCAGCACGATGCCCGCCACGATGCCGCTCTTTGGCCGCCGGGACGCTCACCTTGAAGATCGTCTCAATCTTCGTCGCGCCCAGCGCGAGGCTGCCCTGCTCGTACTCCGGCGGGACGGCATTGAGGGCCGTCACCGACACGGAGACGATGCTGGGCAGGATCATGATGGACAGCACCACGATGGCCGACAGGAGGCAGGCACCGGAGGCCTTGCCAAAGGTTTTGGCCACGGCGGGCACCAGCACCTGCATTCCCAGAAGGCCGAACACCACGCTGGGGATGCCGGAGAGCAGCTCAACCGCCGTGACCACGACGTTCCGCACGCCGGGGCGCTGCGGCCTTGGAGAGGAACACCGCCGTCAGCAGGCCGACAGGCACGCCGATGAGGGTTGCCCCCAGCGTGCCGTAGATGCTGGAGAGCACAAACGGCAGGATGCCGTACTTCGGCTCGGCGGCCGTGGAGGCCCACTCGGTGCCGAAGAGGAACTTCAGCGGGCCGATCTTCCCGATGGCGGGCAGGCCCGACAGGAACATATAAACCGTGATGACAGCCACGCAGCCCACCGCGAGGATGCCGCAGAGAAAGAAGATGGCATTCATGATGGCCTCCAGCCACTGGGCCGGAGTGCGGGGCAGCTCAACTTTTTCATAAAAACACCTGAGCGTTCGCGCTCAAAATCACTCGTTCACCGGGACAGCGCCAGCAGTGCGGATGAGGTCGGCTGCGTCAGCGCTGGCAGCGAAGTCGAAGAAGGCCTGAGCCTGAGCAGAAAGGGTGACAGCATCGTTGGTGACGAAGACAAAGGGACGCTGCACCTCGTAGCTGCCATCCTTGACGGTCTCTTCGCTGCACTCCACGCCGCCGACGGTCACAGCCTTGACGGTGTCGCCGACGGCAGACAGAGAAGCGTAGCCGATGGCCAGGGGGTTGGCCTCCACCGCGCTGATGACAGCGCCGGTAGCTGTCAGCTCCTGGGCATACTTGCAGGCGTCCTTGACGTCCACGATGCTCTCGAAGCCGTCGCGGGTGCCGGAACCAGCCTCACGGCCCACCAGCACGATCTCGCCGTCGTCGCCGCCGACCTCAGACCAGTTGGTGATCTCGCCGGTGAACATCTGCTTGAGCTGATCGACGGTCAGATCCTCCATCTTGCTGCTCTTGTTGACGATGATGGCGATGCCGTCCAGAGCCACGGTGGTACCGGTGACGCCGGTCTCATCTGCCTTCAGAGCACGGGAGGACAGGCCGATGTCCAGCGTCTTATCGGTCGCGCCGGTGATGCCTGCGCCGGAACCGGCGGGGTCATAGCTGACGGTGACGTCCGGCTCGATCTCGGCAAGCCCTCGGTCAGGGGGCAGCGATGACGTTCTTCATGGAAGTGGAACCGCCGGTGGCCACATTGCCGGACAGGGCAGCCGGAAGCAGCAGAACTGCAGTGCTGGAAACCGCTGCGGAAGAGGCAGCGGCAGAAGAAGCTGCACCGCCGCAGGCGGTCAGGGCAGCAGCAGCGGCAGCAGCGCCGCAGATGGACAGGAACGAACGACGCGTGATCTTTTTCATCATAATATCTCCTTCAATGGGCCGGCCCTTTTTTTCTGGCCGGGATGTTTTTCCTTTTTCTTGTTCCCTGTTGTCTCTCTCGGAACGTCTTTATTGTAGCGCGCCGCCCATCCTGCTGCGACCATACCGGCGCAAAATGCAGGTAAAGCTTTGTGCTGTTGTTTTTCCCATGCTGTCATCCTCTGGTAAAGTCCGTGTGGCAAACATAGCAGTTGATTTTACATTTCCGGTCAAACTGTCAAAAATCCGCACTGTTCGTTTGTGCATCCCGCCCGCTGAAGGGTGCAAAAAGGCTGCTTCACAGAACGTAAAGCAGCCTTTCAGCGCCCCTATGATCGAATCAAAATTTCTCTTCTTCGCCGTCCGGGCGGTAGAGCTGGACGTATTTCCGCCATTTATCCTCGCCCATGACCCGGCTGTAGCAGTCGGCCAGCGCCTTGTTGGCCTCCCCGGCCTCCAGCGCTGCCCTCGGCGGGCAGCACCAGCACCCGGAACCATGCATCGAAGAGATGCTCGGTCCAGCCGGTGTCAGCTGCGCCGCAGCGGGCATAAAGCCCAGACGGCGGACGGCCATCGCCCTGTCGTCCGCCGTTTCGGGGCACTCGGCCTCGATGAGGATGGCTTTTGCACCCTCCTCGTGGGCGGGCAGAGCGGCCAGCAGCTTTGCGCCCACCCCCGAGCTGCGGTAGGCGGGCAGGACGGAGAAATAGTCCAGCTGGCTCACTTCGCAGCCCGCGGGCCGCACCATCAGCAGGTAGGACACCAGCGTGTCCTCCGCGAACACGCCCCATGTGTGGGCCATGCCGGCGGCCTCGCTGTTGAGAATCATGCTCAGGGGTTTCAGCTCGCTGGGCGGGAAATCGCGGTGCATCTCGTCCAGATACACCCGCGTCAGCTCGTCGGCGGCGAGTTTCTTCCACGTAAAGGTCTGGGGCTTCATATCAAAACTCCTTTCCGATAAAAATACCGCCGGGCCGGGCGCGGCGGCCCGTTCCCGGCGATGTTCGAGAAGCTGTTTGCGTAAGAAAACAGCTTTTTTTACAGCTGCTTGCGCAGGGCGTCGTACACGGCCTGCACATCGCCCTTGATGACCACCTGGCAGGCGTTCTTGGCCGGGCGGATCACGCCCTCTGCACCTGCGGCCTTGGCTGCGGCCTCATCCACGGAGGCGTAGCTGTGTACCTCGAAGCGGAGGCGGGTAGCGCAGTAGTCCATCTTGACGATAATGTCCTTGCCGCCGAGGGCTTTCAGGATGCCGGAGGCCATTGCCTCGCTCTCGGCAGAGGTCATGCTGGGCGTCTCGGCCCCGCCGTTCTTATGGTTGTGATAATACTTGCGGCCAAAATAAAAGCAGGCCATCGCCGCCATCGCCAGAACGATCTTCACCGGCAGCGTGATAGGCAGGAAGGTGACGATGAGTGCAATGACGATAGCGGCGATCCAGCTGTAAATATCCATTCCTAAAAACATACGATAATTCCTCCTTTGGGGAACACAGCGGCGGGCACTTCCGGCAGGAAGCCGCCCGGGACTGAGTCCGGGTACGACTCCATATTAACATACCGCCGGAAAAAAAGAAAGCCTTTTCGCACATCTTTCGCCCCGGGAGCTTGCATCCCGGGCCGGAATCGGGTACTATAAAGGCAGTATATCCCGAATACACGGAAGGAGCATCCTTATGGAATGGACTGATATCCGCCTGACCGTGGCCAAAGCCGACGCCGAGAACGCTGAGGCCGTGGCCACCATGATCGCGGAGGGCGGCATTTATATCGAAGACTACAGCGACATCGAGGAACAGGTGGAGCAGATCGCCCACGTAGACCTCATCGAGCAGGAGCTGCTGGACAAGCCCCGGGACACCGTCATCATCCATATGTATCTCGAGCCGGGGGACTCCCCGGTGGAGACGCTGGCCCTCATCGCGGCCCGGATGGAGGCCGCAGGCCTCCCCTACACCTCCGAGACCGAGGGCGTAGAGCAGGAGGACTGGCAGAACGGCTGGCGCAAGTACTACCACCCGATGGACGTGGGCCAGCGCCTCGCCATCGTGCCCTCGTGGCAGGACTACGAGACGAGCCGCGTCAAGCTCATCCTCGACCCGGGCCTCGCCTTCGGCACCGGCGGCCACGAGACGACCAACCTCTGCCTTGAGGTGCTGGACGAGCGGGTCAATGGCGGCGAGCGCGTGCTGGACATCGGCACCGGCAGCGGCATCCTCGCCATCGCAGCCCTCAAGCTGGGCGCAGCCGTGGCCGAGGGCGTGGACATCGACCCCGTAGCCGTCCGCACGGCCGGGGAGAACGCCGCCCTCAACGGCGTAGCCGACAAGCTGACCGTCCTCGTGGGCGACCTGTCCGACAAGGCCAGCGGCAAGTACGACATCATCACCGCCAACATCGTGGCCAACGCCATCATGGCGCTGGCCCCCGCCGTCCCCGGCCTGATGGCCGACGACGCCGTCTTCATCGCCAGCGGCATCATCGACAGCCGGAAGGACGAGGTCATCGCCGCGCTGGAAGCCGCTGGCCTCGCCGTGCTGGAAGTGAAGGAAAAGCGCGGCTGGGAGTGCATCGTCTGCAAGAAGGCGTAATTTTTTTAACGGGCTTGCCCTCTCCGTCATTGCTTACGCAAGGCCGCTCCCAAAGGGAAAAGCTTGCGCCTTGCTGGCCGCGTCCAGCTCTCCCAAGTCGTTATTGGGAGAGCCTAAGATGTAAAGGATCAAAAAATATGCCGCACCGTTATTTTACCACTGAAATTTCCGACGGTACCGCCGTGCTGCGGGGGGCCGACGCCCACCATCTCTCCCGCGTGATGCGGGGCAAACCGGGGATACTGTCATCCTCTGCGACGGCAACGCCGTGGAATACACTGCCACCATCACCGGCTTCGGCGACGAGACGGTGGAGTTTTCCGTCGAGCCGGGCTATCCCAGCGCCGCAGAACCCACCGTAGACGTCACCCTGCTGGTGGGCTATCCCAAGCAGGACAAGCTGGAGCAGGTCATCCGCCATGGCGTCGAACTGGGCTGTGACCACTTCATCCCGTTTTTCAGCCGCTACTGCGTGGCCGCGCCCAAGAAGGAAGAGCAGAAAAACGAGCGCTACAACCGCATCGCCTTTGAAGCCGCCAAGCAGTGCGGCCGGGGCATTCTGCCGGATGTGGCCCTGCCGCTGCCCAACTTCGGGGCTGTGTGCCGCACCTTTGACCAGTACGACCTTGTGCTGTTCTGCTACGAGTGCGGCGGCGCACCCCTGCGCCAGCTTCTGGCTGAGGCCACCCCCGCCGATGGCGAAAAGCTGAAGATCGCCATCATCACCGGCGCAGAGGGCGGCTTCGCCGCCGAGGAAGCCGAGATGGCCGCAAAAGCCGGCGCAAAGACCGTCGGCCTCGGCCCCCGCATCCTCCGCTGTGAGACGGCCCCGCTGGCCGTTGTCTCTGCCGTCATGACCCTGACGGGGAACCTCGAATAAGTTCTGACATGAGAAACGGCGTCCCGCCGAGGTGGGACGCGTTTCTCATTTTTTTCTGCATCTGCATCCCGCAGGGCCTTTTTGATGGCCAACAGGTTCTGCGGGCTCATGGAGAAGCTGCGCAGGCCGAGGTGGAGATACTGGGTCGCGTTGACGGCATTGCCGACGGCGAGGCCGCAGATGGTGACGGGGATGTTCGCTTTCCTGGCGGCGTCCACCACCATGGCGATGAGCTTTTTCATGGCCGGGCTGGCGGGGCGATAGTAGTGCTCGGCAATGGCCAGTTCCCGGCTCACCGTGGGTGTACTGAGTCAGGTCGTTGGTGCCGATGACGAAGAAGCGGCAGCCGTGGGCCGTGAAGTCCTCTGCCGTCAGACAGGCGGCGGGTACGCTGAGCATGACGCCGAAGGGGACATCCGGCTCGAACTCCACGCCCCGCTCGGTGAGCTTTCGGCGGCAGTGGTCTACCACCTGCATGGCGGAATCCCAGTCCTCAATGTCTGTCACCATGGGGAACATGACCCGCAGCGGGCCTTTTGTGGCGGCACGCATGAGGGCGCAGATCTGAACTGCCATCTGGGGCAGATTGCGCAGGCTGCTGCGGATGCCTCGCAGGCCCAGCTTGGAGGACTGGACGCCCTGATAGACGTCCGCCATCGTGCGGTCGGCGCCAAAGTCGAAGGTGCGCACCGTCACCGTCTTTCCCTTGGCGGCGGCGAGGCAGGAGGTATAGAACAGATACTGCTCCTGCTCGTCCATGGCGTGGCCGGGCAGCATCATGTAGCTGCTGCGCAGCAGGCCCACGCCGGACGCGCCGGAGTCCATCGCGGTCCCCACGTCCTCGGGGCCGAAGCAGTTGGCCAGAAGCTCGAACTCCTCGCCGTCCCGGGTGCGGTTGGGCAGCTCAAGCTGGGCGTTCAGCTCCTCGTTCTGGCGCTGCATCTCGCAGATGCAGGTGATGGCGCTCTGCCGGGCGGCGGCATCCGGGTCAAGGATGCACTCACCCTCGGTGGCGTTCAGGATGACCTCGCGGCCATCGCAGTCTTCGAGGAAGTCCCGGCCCACCTGCGTGATGCCCGGGATGTTCAGCGAGCGGGCGATGATGGCCGCATGGCTCTGGCCACTTCCCTCGGCGGTGATAAGGCCGAGGATGCGGCCCGCCGGAACGCTGAACAGATCGGTGGGCATGAGCAGGTCAGACGCAAGGATGACCGGGTGGTCGAGGGCCAGCCAGCTGCGGAGCCGGTGGCAGAGGATGTTGGTGATGCGCTGGGTCACGTCGAGGATGTCCACGCTCCGCAGCTGCATGTAGGCGTTGTCCTTCATGGCGGCCAGCTGGGCGGCGTAGCGGTGGCCCACACGGTCCATCGCCTCGGCGGCACCGACGCCGGCTTTTATCTGGAAAGTCACCTCATTCATGAAGCCCTCGTCTTCCAGCATCATGCTCTGGAACAGGAAGATGGCCTGCTCCGAGGGCGCGGCGCGGCCGGCCATCTCGTCCAGCTCCTGCTGAGCGACCTTGATGGCGTCTTCCAGCGCCTGCTTTTCCTGTTCGGGGTGGAAAGGCCCCTCGCCGAACACCAGCGGCGGGCGGTCCAGCCGGCTGACCTGACCCAGCACGAGGCCGGGCGATGCGGTAAAGCCCTTGTATCTCTTCATGTTTCCATTTCCTCCGGCGGCACTCTGCCGGTCAGCGCCCGGCAGACCAGTGCCTGCAAAAAGGTGTTGGGCAGCAGCGCGGCCCGCGCGGCCTGCGCCGGGCCTGCTTCACCCTCGAACAGCGGCTCGAAGCTCCTGAGGCGCTCAAAGTCGCATTTTGCAAGGAACGCTTCTCCCAAAGTACGGGTGGTATAGTAGGGGGCGGGGTCTACGCCCACGTCCTCGGCCGCGGCTTCCAGCGGGGCCAGCTCGGCATCCGAGAGCTTCGCCAGCAGGAGGGCAATGTCCGCCGTCAGGGTGGAGGGGTGCTTCTCCCGCACCTCCTTCTGGACGGCCTCAAAGGCCGCATGGAATGCGGCGGCGTCCGCGCTGCTCTCAGCCCCGCTGTCCACAGCGTAGGCGCAGCCCCGCAGCCGCCCGAAGGCCCGCAATGTATCGTGGTAGCCCAGCTCGATGTTCCGCCGGGCAGTGGCGGGCTCGAAGTGGAGGATGTCGCCCAGCTCCCAGTAGCTTCGGATGAGGGTGGTGGGCAGGCCGGTGCGGTTGGGGCGGGTGATGCCCACACCCTCCAGGTCTACACAGACCAGCTCTTCTGCGCCCATCTTCTGGGCCAGCGCGGTAGGCATATTGTCCCGTAGTAGCCGCCGTCGAGGTAAGACACCCCGTCGATGGTGTGGGCCCGCAGGGCGGGGAAACAGGCCGCAGAGGCCAGCAGGTAGTCTTTCACCTTCCCCTCGGGGATGTCTTCCAGCGGAAGCTCCCGGGCCTTGAGGGTCTTCTGCTCCACGGTCACAAGGCCCAGCCGGATGGGGCTTTTGCGGAGTTTCTCTTCGTCCAGCACCCGCTCGACGATCTCTTCCAGCGGAGTGACGTCCATGCCGCCCTGAGTCACAGCGTCTTTGAGGAATGCGTGCAGCTCAGAAAGCGGCGCATCCTCGGCGGGCAGCTCCATCACGTCCTGGCTGCGGATGGTCAGCCACATGTCCCGGGCCGTCTCGTAGAGGTCGAGGGCGAACATGGCGCCGTTCAGGCTGCCGACGCTGGTACCCGTAATGATCTGGGGCCGCCAGCCCAGCTCGATCAGCGCCCGCCAGACGCCCACCTGATAGCTGCCGCGGGCGCCCTCCGCCCGCCAGCACCAGCGCCCTTATAGGGGTGTTGTTCTGCGCCATGTCTGCCGCCTCCTTTGATGCGTTCCGGTTTTTCCTAGATTATAGCATATTTCCCGGGAGATTTCTCTCTGTTTTTGTAACAAAAAATGTGCTATAATAAATTCACCTTGCCAGAACGATTCAGGAGGACGACAGATGCACCGCAAGCAATGGATTTTCGACATGGACGGCACCCTCACCGACAGCATGACCGTGGTGTGGCAGGGCGCACCGCTGGAGCTGCTGCGCCGCTATGGCCGCGCCGCAAGACCCGGCATCCACGATGTTCTTCTGAGCATGGGGATGGTGGAGGGCGCGGAATATCTCATCCGCACCTACGATCTACCCCTGACCCTGCGGGACTACGAGCCTGCCATGCGGCAGGTCATCCGGGACCTGTACAAAAAGTTGAGCTGAAGCCCGGCGTCCGGGAGATGCTGGCCCGGCTGAAAGCCGAGGGCGTGCGGATGTGCATCTGCTCCAACACCTGGGCAGAGCAGTGCGAAGAGTGCTCACCCGGCTGGGCATCGCAGACTGTTTCGAGTTCTTCTACACCGCACAGGGCGCGAAGAGCAAAGCTCACTCCGAGGTGTTCCACGAAGTCCTCGAGCGGCTGGGCGGCAGCGAACCCGCCGACGCCGTCGTCTGCGAGGACGCCGTCTACGCCACCCGTACGGCCAGGCAGTGCGGCTTTTACCTCATCGACATCGAGGACGAGACCAGCGCTGCCGATCAGCCCGAATTGCAGCGCCTTGCCGACCAGTACATAACGGATTGGACGCAGCTGGACTGGACAAAATTATCGCAAGGCAAGAAAAGCAATGGGGAGGCTCTTCCGGGCCTCCCCATTGCTTTATCGGAACTGCTTTTCCAGATAATCTTTCAGCGCCGTGCGGGCCGCAGGCTCCCGCCCGCGGGGGACAGGGACCCGTGCGCCGCTCTGCATCCAGAACTCACCCGCCGCCAGCTGGGACACCGCCGCCAGATTGACCACATAGGAGCGGTGGAGCTGGACGAAGCGCTCATCCGTTAAAAGCGGCTGGGCCACCTGTGCGAACGGCACCCGGACAGACAGGGACGGCACATCCTCGCCGCTGGCGAGATGGAAATGCACCACATGGTGGGTACACTCGAGGTATTCGATGTCCGCGAAGGGCAGCACCCGCAGACCCGACGCCGTGGCTACCGGGATGGCCGGGCCGTACTCCGGCTCAGCGGCCCGGGCCAGCAGAGCGTCCAGCTGTTCCGGCGGGACAGGCAGCAATAAATACTGCATGGCGTCCACCCGGTAGGCGCTGTAGGCGTGGGCGGGCGTGTGGGCCAGAAAAGCCAGCGGGCTGCGCCGCCCCCGGCTGCGGAGCGCAGCCGCCGCCTGCAGCGACGCGGCGGCTGCCGTGGACGGCAGCTCGATGAGGTACAGCTCGTACCGCTCCCCGGCGTCGTCCCGGGCCAGCAGGGCTTCCGGGCTGTCCAGCTGCTCGATGATGCAGGCGTCGTCCCGCCGGGCATAATAGTCGAGACACTGCCGCTCCACCCGGCTGCGGAGGACGCTGTCCGGGCTGCACACCGCGATATGAAATATCATTCCGAAGCCCCCTTTCGGGCCTGCCGCCGGCGCTTGCTTTTTCGGCCCGGCGGGAGTATCATTGCTATAAATAACAAAAGGAGAAACTGCTATGGAAATGCCTCTCGTCAGCATCATCGTCCCTGTGTACAATGCCCAGAGCCACCTGAGCCGCTGCCTCGAAAGCATCTGCGGTCAGGAGTACAAGAACCTCGAGATCATCGTCATCAACGACGGCTCCAAAGACCAGAGCCTGCCCGTCTGCGAGGAGTTCCGCAAAAAGGACAGCCGCATCCTGCTGGTGGACAAGGCCAACTCCGGCGTGTCCGACACCCGCAACCTCGGCCTCAAGCTGGCCAGCGGCAAGTACGTCCAGTTCGTGGACAGCGATGACTACATCGCCCCGGACTACACGGCCCGGCTGGTGGAGGCGGCGGAGCAGTCGGGCGCCGACCTCGTCATCTCGCCTTACACCATGGTCATCCCCGCCGGGGCGTCCAAGCCGGAACAGGTGCTGGAAAAAATCCAGGACGACCTCGGCGTCATGCACGTTGCACGCCCGCCGGAGAACCGGGAATACGGTTTCCTGCCCGAGGGCGTCTACGACAAGGACACCTTCGCCCTCCGCCTGATGGACAAGCCCGCTTCGTATTTTTACGGCGTGCTCTGGAACAAGCTCTACCGCCGCGACATCCTCACCCGGCACGACATCCGCTTTACCAGCGAGATGCGCTGGGCCGAAGACCTCGTGTTCAATATGCAGTATATCCAGTACGCCGAGGTCTTTGCGTCCATCCCGCAGCCCGGCTACTACTACGTCCAGAACCCTCAGAGCATCTGCCACACCCAGATAAAGCCCGCCACTCTGGTGCAGAACAAGATCCAGGTGTTCCGCTACTACAAAGACCTCTACACCCGGCCTCGGGATGTACGAGGAGGTGCGGCCCCAGCTCTACAAATTCCTCATCGACATCGCCGAGAGCACTTACCCCTCCGGCCCCTTCAAGAAGGTCATCGACGAGGCCAAAGCCTACTGGAAAGAGCACAAGGCCGAGCTCTCATCCTGACGAGAAACAAAAACGGGCTGTTGCACATCCCAAAGTCTCGCTGTCGCTCGACAGCTCCCCTACCGAGGGGAGCCTCTGGCGAAGAGATAAAAGCTTTCCCAAGGCCTCTCCTCGATTGGCATTTACAATGACCGATCGGCGGCCCTTTTTTTTATTTGCTATGCCCCGATGGCGGCGCACTTCTTGGCCAGCCAGTCGCGCTCATCCTCGGTCAGGCGGGGAGCCAGCTTCTCGAAGACCTCGCGGTGGTAGGCGTTCAGCCAATCCAGCTCGTCGCGGCTCAGCACGCCCGGGACGATGGGGGGGAGGTGGCGATGGGCACGAACGTCACCGGACAGAATGCCAGGAACTCGCCGTACTGGTTGGATGCTTTGTGGTAGCACTCCAGCTCATTCTCGATGCGGATGCCCACGACGCCGCCCTCATAGACGCCCGGCTCGTCGGTGACGATCATGCCCGGCTTGAAAACGGTGGTGTTGCGGCCGTTCAGGGCGTGGGGGCCTTCGTGGACGTTGCCCACGTGGCTGACGCTGTGGCCGGTACCGCAGCGGTAGTTGATGAGGTGGCGCCACAGCGGCTCACGGGCGATGGTGTCCAGCATATGGCCGTCGCAGTAGTCCAGCCAGACAGCCCGGGCGATGTCGATGTGGCACTGTAAAGTCCAGGTGTAGAACAGGCGCTCGTCCTCGGTCAGCTCGCCCAGCGGGTAGGTGCGGGTGATGTCGGTGGTGCCGTCCATGTAGGTCGCGCCGCTGTCCACCAGCAGGAAGCCCTTCTTCTCCAGCTTTGCGTGATCTTCCTCGGTGGCGTGGTAGTGCATCATGGCGGCGTTGGGGCCGTAGGCGGCGATGGTGCCGAAGCTCTCCGTCAGGAACTTGTCCTGTGCGCTGCGGTACTTGTGCAGAATTTCGTCGATGGTCAGCTCGGTCAGCTCCTCGCCGGCGGCCAGACGGTTCTCCAGCTCGATCTGGAAGCGCACCATGGCCACGCCGTCCCGGAGGTGGGCCTCGCGGGTGTGGGCCAGCTCGACTTCGTTCTTGACGCCCTTCATGGGCAGCAGGGGGTCGGCCTCATCCTTGACGGTAAGGGCCGGGTTGGCCTCCAGCGTCTGATAGACAGCATAGTTGACGGAGACGGGGTCGGCCAGCACGGTCTGGGTCTCGACCTGGGCGGCGAGGAAGGAGAGCACATCGTCGTACTCTGCCAGCTCGACGCCGTTCTCCTTCAGCTCAGCCGCTGCCTCCGGCGCTGACGCGGGCGGTGTTGATGAAGAGAGTCGCCTTGTCCGGGGTGACATAGCAGTAAGCCATTGCATAAGGGGTGCATTGAATCCATCGCACGCAGATTGAGCAGCCATGCAAGGTTGTCCAGCTTGCCCACAAGCTGTGCGGTGCAGCCCAGCTCAGAGAGCTTCGCACGCAGCTGGCCCAGCTTTTCGGCGGGGGAGAAACCTGCATATTCCTTCGGCAGGATCCACGCCGGGGTAGCAGGCAGGGCGGGACGGCCCTCAGTCCACAGCTCGTCCTCGAGGTTCAGCAGCTTGACGGTGCCTTTCTTAGCGTCCAGTTCTTTCTGCAGGCTGCGCACCAGACCGCAGGAAGCAGTCAGGCCGCAGAGGCCCAGCTTGCCACCCTCGGGCAGGACTTTGCCGCAGTACTGCTCGGCGGTGGGCACATCCGGCTCACCCATCCGCATCAGCTGGATCTCGGTGCCTGCGATCTCCTTCTCGGCCTGCACAAAGTAACGGCCGTCGGCCCAGACAGCACTCTCGGTCATGGTGACCACAAAGTTGGAGTTTTCACCATGGAAGCCGGAGAAGTAGGTCAGGGAGGTGTAGTGGTCCGGCAGATACTCGCTGGAGTGGGGGTCGCCCACCGGGATCAGGTAGACGTCCACACCGTTTGCCTTCATGGCGGCACGCAGAGCGGCCAGACGCTCGGGAACTGTATTCATGCTCATAGAAAAGCCTTCTTTCTCTTCATTGCCGGAAAAACGCCCGGCGGCGGTGATCTGCTGTACCTATTGTATCATTCCGGGGCGCAGAATGCAATTCGTGGGCAATATTTTGACTTTTCGCGTTTTTCCGTGTATGCTAGGGTCGGAAGCTCTTTATAGAATGGAGGCGTTCTCATGGCATTTTCCATCATCATGCTCGCCTGTCTTACCGTCTGCGTCGGCATCGATTATCTGAGCCTGAAGCGCATCGAGCGGAACGGCGCCCTACTGGGCGTCACGCTGCCGCAGAATGCCGCCGAGCTGCCCGAAGTGCAGGACATCGTACAGCGGTATCTGCGCCGACTGCGCACCATCTGCCTGCTCTGTGCCGCTGTGGTCGGGCTGTTTTTCGCGCCCAATTCGCTGTTTTATGTCACGGTCTGGGTCTATTTCTTTTTCGGAAGTCTGGCTCTGCCGTATCTGCCCTGTCTGTGGGGGAACCGCGCTCTGCAAAAACTGCGGGATGCCCACGGCTGGCCTGCCGCGCCCGAGGACGCCGCATGGAAATACGGTCTGTTCTATTATGACCCCGACGACAAGCGCATCTCCGTTCCCAAACGTATCGGCAAAGGAAGCGCTGTCAATCTCGCCACCCTCCGGGGGAAAATCGCTATGGCGGTCAATGTCATTGCAATCGTCAGCATTCTGCTGGTTGGGCCGGTGCTGGGCGTTCTCGACCACACCCCCGCAAGGCTGGAACTGCAAGTGTCGCCCACGGTAGAGCTGCAATCCTACCATGGAAAGACTCAGAAGTACACGATTCCCATAGACGACATCACCGAGGTTCAGGTTTATTCCTCCCTGCCGGAGGCCGTCCGGATACACGGCCTCGATTTGGAGCACTACTGGCAGGGTTCTTTTGTCATGGTACACGACGGCACCGTGCATCTCTGCCTCGACCCCACCGCCGGGAAGTTCCTCCGGGTGGAGACGGAAGACGGCATTTTCTGGTTCACCGGCGAGACGGACGAAAAGACTGAGAAAATCGCCGAATGGATTATTGAAGAGATGGGGCAGACTGCCGATTGACACCGCATTTTTGCTCCCTGCCTGCTTGCGGGGAGCTTTTGTTTTGCCCCTGCCGCCCGAAAACGCAAGCAAATTGCAAAAAATGTTACAAATTTCTCATCAAAAAGGCCGGTTTGCCATTGACAGCCTTGTTATAATAGGAGTGTAGGAATTTTACGGGTCAGCACTCAGCGGCCCGGACTGCTTGTAAGGCCCGACGGGCCTGCTGGGCAGCGCCTTTGCGGCGTCTGCATAAAAGAAAGAGGCATTTCAGACTATGACCAAGATCGATATTTTCTCCGGCTTCCTTGGCGCCGGTAAGACCACCCTTATCAAGAAGCTCATCAAAGAGTCCTTTGCAGGCCAGAAGGTCGTGCTCATCGAGAACGAGTTTGGCGAGATCGGCATCGACGGCGGCTTTCTTGAAGGAGTCCGGCATCCAGATCAATGAGCTGAACGCCGGCTGCATCTGCTGCTCTCTGGTGGGCGATTTCCGCGCCGCACTCCAGCAGGTGGTGGAGCAGTACCACCCCGACCGCATCGTCATCGAGCCGTCCGGCGTCGGCAAGCTGTCTGACGTGACCCGCGCTGTCGAGGGCGTGGCCGAGCATCTGGATGTCCAGCTCAGCAGCTTCGTTACCGTGGCCGACGTGAACAAGGTCAAGATGTATATGAAGAACTTCGGCGAGTTCTACGACGACCAGATCAGCCATGCAAGCTGCATCATCCTGAGCCGCACCCAGAACGCCACCGAGGAAAAGATCGCTGCCGCCGTCGCCCTGCTGGGTGAGAAGAACCCCACCGCTACCATCGTGACCACTGCCTGGGACTCCCTGACCGGTGAGCAGATCCTGAAGGCCATGTCCACCAAGAACGACTTCAAGGCCGAGCTGATCGCCATGGCGGCCAAGGCCAACGAGGAGCACGCCCACGAGGATGAGGAGGAGGAGCACGAACACCATCATCACCATGACCACGATGATGACCATGATGAGCATTGCATGCTGCACCATGAGGATGACGACGATGACGATGATGACGACGACGATGATGAGGATGAGCATTGCTGCGAGCACCATCATCACCACGACCACCATGACGATGATGATGACGAGCATGAGCATCATCACCACCACGACCATGATGACGATGACCACGACGGTCATTGCTGCTGCGGCCACCATCACCATCATCACGACCATGACGCCGACGAGGTCTTCACCAGCTGGGGCGTCGAGACGGCCAAGAAATTCTCCAAGGCGGACATTGAGCACGCCCTCACCGAGCTGGACACCGGCAATTACGGCATGATCCTCCGCTCCAAGGGCATCGTGGACGGCGGCGCCGACGGCTGGCTGGAGTTCGACTACGTTCCCGGCGAGTGGGAAGTCCGCGCACGCGGCGCAGATGTCGGCGGCAAGCTGGTGGTCATCGGCTCCAAGCTGGATGAGAAGGCCATCGCCGCACTGTTCGGCTGCTGATCGACCCTGAAAGGATAAACGATTATGGCAAATGAGATCCCGGTTTACCTGTTTGTGGGCTTCCTCGAGAGCGGCAAGACCAAGTTCATTCAGGAGACCTTTGAAGACCCCAACTTCGACTCCGGCGACAAGACCCTTCTGCTGGTCTGCGAGGAGGGCGAAGAAGAATACAATCAGAAAAAGTTCGCCTTCCCCGGCGTGACCCTCTACAACCTCGAGGATAAGGCCGAGCTGAACCCCCAGAACCTCGCCAAGCTGGCCTAAGGAGGCCGATGCAGGCCGCGTGGTCATCGAGTACAACGGTATGTGGATGCTGCAGGATCTGGCAACAACCTGCCCGAAAACTGGATCGTCTACCAGTGCATCGCCACCGCCGACGGCACTACCGCCCTGACCTACGCCCGCGACAACTCCATGCGCGCGCTGATGCTGGACAAGATCGCCCGCAGTGAGCTCATCGTCTTCAACCGCGCCGAAGCCGTCAACAACGACGAGGCCCGGCAGGAGCTGCACAAGCTGGTGCGTCAGGCTTCCCGCAAGTGCGACATCGCCTACGAGTTCAAGGACGGCAGCGTGGCTTACGACGACATCCCCGACCCCCTGCCCTTTGACATCAACGCCCCGGTCATCGACATCCCGGACGAGGATTTCGGCATCTGGTATATGGACTGTCAGGACGAGCCGCAGAAGTACACGGGCAAGACCGTCAAGTTCCTCGCGCAGGTCTGCCAGACCAACCGTGCCGGCAAGAACAGTTTCGTGCCGGGCCGGTTCGCCATGACCTGCTGCGTACAGGACATCCAGTTCGTGGGCTTCCCCTGCAGCTACGACGGCTACAAGGCCCTCGAGCAGCGGGCTTGGGTCAAGGTAACGGCCAAGGTGGGCTACAAGTTCCACAACATCTACCGCGGCAAAGGCCCGGTGCTCACTGCTCTGTCGGTGGAGCCTGCCGAGAAGCCGCTGAACGATGTTGTCACCTTCTCCTAACTGCAGCACAACCAAGGAGGTCATGGCATGAAAGCAATCTTCCGCATTCTGGGCACTGCCGCCGCTGTGGCGGCCACCGGTGCCGCCATCGTCATCATGGACAAGCTCCTGAACGAGAAGGCCGCTCCTTTCATCGAATCCATCGAGTTTCCCGAGGACGCCGAGCAGGACGATGCAGAGGCCGCCAAGACCGCCGAGGCATACGCCGAGGGCGAGGCCAAGGCAGAAGCCGAAGCCGCCGCACCGGCAGAAGAGACCGCTCCCGCTGAGGAGCCCGCCGCCCCTGAGACGGAGGCAGCGCCCGCTGAGGCCGCAGAGCCTGTGACTCCGCCCGACCTGAGCGAGGAGCGCCCGGTCTATGACCCCGAGGCCCCGAACCCCAACCCCGTGGAGGCCGGCCCCGCCGTCGCCCCCAAGGACGAGAGCGGCAAGTTCGACCCCACCAAGATCGCTGACGCCTCCGATTTCGGCGACTGGGAAGAGCAGGGGTGTAAAGGGTAATTCCCATTAACAGCAAAAATGCCATCGCGCCTAGGCACGATGGCATTTTTTATCGCTCGTAGTGAATCTAAAGACTCAGAATTTTGATGGTCTTTTCTTCCTCATAGATCTGATAGACCAGTCTGTGCTGTAAATTGATGCGGCGGCTGTATGCGCCGTTCAAATCTCCGACCAGTTTTTCAAATGTCAAGCAGTTTCAACGACTCTTCGCGATTTTTATATGGTTCACCACATTCTCAGAACTTCTACGCAGAGTTCCAACGCTTTCCGCAGCGAATCCTTTCCCCAGTCACGGTCATCATGCCGCTCTGCATTTGCAAGGGAATCCGCCGTATACAGGATTTGTCCGAAAGTTGCTCCGCGCTTCTTGGCGCAGGCCGCGAGGGCGGCACATTCCATTTCTACCGTTGCGCAGCCTTCGGCTTTCCGGTACGTCACCATATCTCTCGTTTCCCGGAAAAAGCCGTCCGTCGTCCATGTGATGCACTCACGGAAGGGAAGACCCAGCGCACGGAAGGTCTTTTCTATGGCCTGCACCGCTTCCGAGGCTGGTTCTGCATACCGGGCGGCAGGAAGATAGTGATAGGATGCACCCTCATCCCGCAGCGCTTTGGTCGGGATGAGAAACTCGTTCTCTGCCATTTCGGTCAGCACGCCGCACGAGCCTGCCGTAACAATTTTCCTGCACCCGCAAGCAATGAGGCAATCCATAAACTGCGCCGCAGCAGGCGCTCCCAGTGGGGCCTGACAAAGGCAGAACTTTTCGCCGTCATTTTTTATAACATAAATCGGATAGGTCTTTGTGATCGTCTCAAAATGCTCTGCAACCGTCGCGCCCATCTCGGCAGCATAGGTATCGATGGTGTCTCCCAAAAAGGCAAAGATGCATTTCTCCGGCAGAGTCAGCTGCTCCGCCCCGTGGTTGGGCTTTAATATCTCTGTCGAGTCGAAATCGTATTCCAAAATGGGAAACTCATTTTTCTGTATCATGCTTCACCTCTCGCGATCCGGTTCAGTCTTTCCTTGTCCAATACCTCTACCCCGCCGCGGTAGAGCTTCACGATGCCCTCACCGGCGAAGTATTTGAGCAGGCGGCTCACCACCTCACGGGCGGAACCCATGTACTTCGCCATCTGATCCTGCGTCAGGCGGACGTCCTCGCCGCCGGTCTTGGCAAGCTCGTCCGCGAGGAAGATGGCCAGCCGCCGGTCAGCGCTCATGAAGAGGATCTGCTGCATCGTCCACATGGTGTCGGAGAAGCGCTCGGCGGTCATCTGGTAGGCGAAGCACCGCACCTCCACGTTTTGCTGCATGAGACTGCGGAAGACGCCTGCGCTGATGCAGTAGGCCTCGGTGTCCTCCTCGGCGTCGATGTAGAGGTCAAAGTTCACCGAATCCATGACGCAGGAGGCCGAGAGGATGCAGACCTCCCCCGGGAAGAGGCGGTAAAGGGTCACGTCCCGGCCATCGTCGGAGAGAAGATACGCCCGGAGCTGGCCGGTGCGCAGCAGCAGGATGCCCACGCAGTTCTCCACCGGGCTGTGGACCCGCTCGCCCTTGCGATAGCGCACCGGACGGGTGGTTCGGCAGAGCAGCTCCTGCTGCTCGGCGGTCAGCTTGTCCCAGAAGGGGAAGGCACAGGCGAGACACTGGCGGTGCTCACTGCATTTAGAGATAGGCAGGATCTCCGGCATCTTAAATCACCCCTTCCGCAGCGCTTTGGCAGCTTCGGTGCCTGCCAGAGCGCCCTCATAGACGGCCTTCGCCACCTGCAAAAGCCCGCCGGTGCAGTCTCCGGCGGCGTAGAGGCCGGGAACGGTGGTCTGCATTTTTTCATCTGTCACGATGCGGCCATTCTCCACGGCTGCACCGATCTTCCGGGCCAGCGCCGTGCTGCCCGCAACGCCCAGCGCCACAAACACACCCGCCAGCTCCACTACATCGCCGCCGGCGAGCTGGACGCCGGTGACTTTCTGCTCGCCGAGGATCGCGTCGATTTTTTCAGGCCGGACCGTCACTTCCGGCGGGAACTGGGCCGCCAGCGGCGCACCGTTCAGCAGGAGGGTGACGCTGGACGCCACCGGAAGAAGGGCCTGCACCTCGTGGAGGGCGTATTCGCCGCTGCCCACCACGGCTACATCTTTGCCGCGATAGAAAAAGGCATCGCAGGTGGCGCAGTAGCTGACGCCGTGGCCTTCGAGGCCCGCCAGCCCCGGGATGCGGGGCGTCGCCCGCGAAGCACCTGTGGCGAGGATAACAGCGTCCGCTGGGTAATCTCCGTCGAGCGTCTCCACCGTGAGTTTATCGGTATAGGTCAGGCCCACGGCTTCGGTGGTGACGAATTTGACGCCCACCGCCTTGGCCCCCTCGATGCCCTGCCGCTCCAGCTCGGCACCGGAGATGGGAGCGGCGAAGCCGTAGTAATTCTGGATCCCCTCGGCGCGGTCGAGCGCACCCGGCCCCCGGAGTGAGGACGGTGGTGTCCACCCCCGGCGCGGGCGGTGTACAGCGCAGCAGACACTCCCGCCGGGCCGGAACCAATGATGACGATGTTGGACATAGTGGGCCTCCTTGTACTTCTTGTATTATCGTAAAATCAGTTCTTTCTTTGCGCGCCGACGGCGCGGGGCGGGTTTTATTTTATGGCCAAACGGCATTTGCGCTCCGCGCGGGCCAGAGGTAGGGAGGGGTGTTTCGAATCCCCCCTTCCTACCTCTGGACTCCACTCTCCCGCAACGAGTTAAGGGCTTCTCGCCCTTAACAATTCCAGAGAAGAAGTCGAAACGGAAAAAAGCTAGCCGCTTCGCTTAACGCTTTTTTCACGTTTCTCCGTTTTCGGCTTCGCCGAGGGTGTCACGTCTTAGCAGAACTTTACGTCCAGCAAAAGCATGAAGTTTGCTGCGGAGCAGCAAATCGGAGAGGTGCAAAAAAATGCGTTTAGCGAAGCGGCTAGCATTTTTGCACCTCGACAACTTCTTTGGGGTTACTAGGGGCGAGCAGCCCCTAGTTCGTGCCTCCCGCGCCTCGAAAGTAGCGGGCACTTTTCTGGTTCTCTTTTGGTGCGCAAAAGAGAACTTAGCTCTGCGCAACAGCGCTCTATACCTCTATTATACACCAAATCCCCCTGATTTCTATGACCAAGTCCCAAAAGCCTCCATTTTCCGCCCGAGCGCCACTTTGCAAGGGCGGGCGAGTGTGTTATACTTTCTATGAATGCGATTCAATCTTCCTGATGGAGGCTTTTTCTATGTCCACAAAGCAGCGTCTGCTTTTTATCACCACCGGCGGCACCATCGCCAGTGTCCGCACCCAGCAGGGCCTCAAGCCCGTGCTTACCAGCGAAGAGCTTCTGGCTCATCTGCCTGAGCTGAACGAGCTCTGCTGCCCCGACACGCTGGCCCTGTGCAGCATCGACAGCACCGACCTCGGCCCGGAGCACTGGCTGATGATGGCAAAGGCCGTGCAGGAGAATTATGCCCTCTACGACGGCTTCATCATCTGCCACGGCACCGACACACTGGCCTACTCGGCGGCGGCACTGTCCTACCTCATCCAGAACGCCGACAAACCCATCATCCTCACCGGCGCACAGCAGCCCATCTCCAACGAGATCACCGACGCCAAGAAAAACCTGCGCGACAGCGTCATCTGCGCCCTTGACCCCGGCAGCCGGGGCGTCATGGTGGTGTTCGGCGGGCACGTCATCGCGGGCACCCGCGCCAAAAAGAACAAAACCATCAGCTACGACGCGTTCGCCTCCGTAAATTTTCCGGCGCTGGCGCTGGTACAGGGCGACCGTCTGGTGCGGTATGTGCCCTCTCCCTGGCCCACCGGGCCGGTGGAGTTCGGCCGCGCTCTGAACCCCCGGGTCTTTCTGCTCAAGCTGACGCCCGGCCTCAGCCCCGATTTGATCCCCGAAATTTTCCGGCTCTACGACTGCGTCATCGTGGAGAGCTTCGGCGTAGGCGGCATCCCTCAGCGGCTGATGGACGCCTTTGCCGAGGGCCTCGGCGACTACGACAAGACCCGCAAGGTGCTCATCCTCACCACCCAGGTCACTTACGAGGGCAGCGACGTGGGCATCTATGAGGTGGGCAAGCGGGTCAAGAACCGCTTCCGCTTCCTGAGGCCCACGACATGACCATCGAGGCCGTCGTGACGAAGATCATGTGGCTGCTGGCGCAGAACTGCGAAAGCTTTGACCAACTGCAGCAGCGGTTCTACCGTCAGGTCAATTTTGATACGTTCTACCATTGAGGAGCGTGTAATGAAAAACGAACGTGAAAAAGCCTTATTTTTAGCACAACTAAAAGACTTTGCAAATACTCTGTCCGATAAGATTGCAGTAAACGATGAATGGACCATCAAGGGCTTTATCGATATTTTCAAAAACATTTATGCGATTTCTTCCGACACTAAAATCGTCTCCAAAATATTAGAGTTGCACTTATTCCCTCAGTTTCTAGCCTTTGCTGAACAGACTGGATATGACATCGAGCTTGCAACTTATCAAAATTACTACCCGGATTTGACTTTTTATCTCTAAAACCGATCCCTCCATCAAATTTGCTGTCGATTTGAAAACAACTTACCGAGAAGAGAATCATCCTGATTTCTGCAATGGATTTACACTAGGTTCTCACGGCGAATACTTTATCAATCGCACAAGTACCAAAAACATTCAATATCCCTATGATGATTACAGTGGGCACTTCTGTTTCGGAATCATTTACACCCGTGCAGTGCTGGACAAAAAAAGAATGAGACGCATACATATTCCATTGATGAGCTGAATGAGATTCCTTCTGTTATCCACGATTTTCTCTTTTTCGCAGAAGAAAAGTGGAAAATAGCAAGTGACAAGGGTGGCAGTGGAAACACGGCAAATATCGGCAGTATCCATAATATTCAAGATATTTTAAATGGTAATGGTGTGTTTGCCAAAGCTGGTGAAGAATTGTTTGATGATTATTGGGCAAACTTTGGCAAAATAGAAATTCTTTCTGCGAACAAGCGAAAAAAGCTTTCCTCTTTTTCGGAATATCTGCAATACAGAGGACTGCCTTCCGAGTTGAATAATTGCAGAGCCTCTAAAAGGAGCACAAAATGAGCGAAAAAATATTCGTTCCTCCTCTTAAAATTCAAGGCATTAAAACAAAGCTTGTCCCCCTGATTCGAGAAAATGTGATTCTGGACAAAGAAACTATATGGTATGAGCCATTTATGGGGTCTGGTGTTGTTGGCTTTAATGTTGAGCCGGAACGTGCCGTATTTGCAGACGTCAACCCTCACATCATCAACTTTTATAACAGAATAAAAAGATGGCTCTATCACCAGTGGAAGAGTCCGTGCATTTCTCGAAGCGGAAGGGAAGAAACTCGAGAATGGCGATGCCGATTATTACTATGAGGTTCGTGACCGATTCAACCAGCATCACGAACCTCTGGACTTTCTCTTTCTGAACCGTGCCTGCTTTAACGGGATGATGCGCTTCAATAAGGACTACAACTTCAATGTTCCATATGGACACAAACCTCAGCGGTTTGCAAAGGCTTATATCACAAAAATCGTAAACCAGGTCGCCCACATCGAAGAGCTTCTGAAAAACCATGAATGGGAGTTTTTTATGTCAATCCTTTGAGGATACGATAAGTTCAGCGACCCATTCCGATTTCATATACTGCGACCCTCCGTATATTGGCCGTCATGTCGATTACTATGACAGTTGGGATGAAGAACTTGAAGTTGCTCTGCACTGCGCACTCGTTAAATCACAGTCCAATTTTATGCTGTCAACATGGCATCATAATGATTACCGTTCAAACGAATATATCGAGCAGGTGTGGAATGACTGCCAAATCATCACACGGGAACATTTTTATCATGTAGGTGCAAAGGAAAAGAACCGCAATCCTGTCGTAGAGGCACTTCTTACAAACTATGTCATTACCGGCACTCAAAATCAGCTCCGGCTTGAAAATGAACAGTTGTCTCTATTTGGCACTTCCGATACTCTTCCAGAAAAAAATAGCAAATTAAAAACGTCCTGTATTGCTGCAAAATCAATACAGGACGTTTTACATTTCTCAAAACACCATTTGCACCAGCAGCACATAGCACAGCGTGCCGCCGGCGATGGAGACGAGCGTCTGATGCTTCCACTTGTGGAGCGCGACGGTCACGCCGATGGCGATGGCCTCGGGGATGCCGTGGCTGCCTGTGGCAAAGCTGACGCCCTTGAGGCAGTAGACGATGAGCATTCCGAAGATGGCGGCGGGCAACACATGGCCCAGATATTCTACCACCTCGGGCACCCTGCCGCCCCGGGAGCCGAACACCAGAAAGGGCAGAAACCGGGTGAGCATGGTCGCCGCCGCACAGACGGCGATGGTCAGGATGAATTGGAGATCACTCATCGTGCCGCCTCGCTTTCCTTGGCCTCGATGGGGCGGCGGAGCAGCAGCAGTGCCACAAGGATGCAGACCATCGAGGGGATGAGGAAGCTGCCCGAGCCGAAGATGCGCAGGCAGACCAGCGGGGCGGCAATGCCGATGACGGCGCTGGCATGCTGCTTTTCCTTCTCCCACTGGTTGAGGAAGATCACCGTGAACATGGCGGTCATCACAAAGTCCACACCCTCGGTGCTGAAGGGCAGGACAGAGCCGAGGGCCGCGCCCATGGCCGCGCTGGCGACCCAGTAGATCTGGTCCAGCAGGGTGATGAAGAACATGAACCAGCCCGGTCCACCCCCTCCGGCGGCTCTGCTGAGCAGGTGATGGAAAACGTCTCATCGCTCATGGCGAAGATCATGTAGGCGCTGCGCAGGCCGTAGCCCCGGTAGCGTTCCAGCATGGCAAGGCCGTAGACAAATGCCGCGCCTGGATCATCAGCGCCATCAGAAACGCCGACACCGGCGCAAAGCTGCCCAGAAGCAGCGACGCCAGCACGAATTCCAGCGAGCCGCCATACACCACCGTGCCCATCAGCATGGGCAGCCAGACCGGCAGACCCAGCGACTGCACATAAATGCCGTAGCCGAAGCCCAGCACCAGATATCCTGCAAACACCGGCAGCGTCTGGGGCGCTGCGGCCCGGAACGCGCGCCACACCGGCGCACGGCTCAATTTTGTTTCGTTTTGTTCTTGCATTGGCTTCAACCCTCCATTCTAGTATTATAACAGGTTTATGCATCTGCATTTGCAAGAAACTATTTATAAGGCAAAGAAGGTTCTGTGCGTACGCACAGAACCCTCTTTGCCTTATATCTTTTATTTTTTGGTGAGGTCTTTCGTATAGAGGGCGCGGGTGGCATTCAGGACAGTGGCATTCAGACAGCGAGGACCATAACGCCGACGTCCGCGAAGATGGCCACCCACATATTGGCGATGCCCAGCGCGCCCAGCAGCAGGCAGGCCGCTTTGATGGCCAGCGCAAAGACGATGTTCTGATAGACGATGCCCTTGGTGCGGCGGGCAATGCGCATGGCGAGGGCGATCTTGGCCGGGTCGTCGTCCATCAGGACGACGTCTGCGGCCTCGATGGCGGCGTCAGAGCCTAGGGCACCCATGGCGATGCCCACATCCGCACGGGAGAGGACAGGGGCGTCGTTGATGCCGTCGCCCACGAAGGCCAGCATCTCTTTGGGCTTCTTGGCAGCGATGAGCTTCTCGATCTGATCCACCTTGTCGCCGGGCAGCAGACCCGCGTGGTACTCGTCGATGCCCAGCTCTGCCGAGACAGCCTTTGCCACCGGCTCTGCGTCGCCGGTGAGCATGACGGTCTTGCGGACGCCGGCCTGCTTGAGGCCCTTGATGGCTGTGCGCTGTGGGGCTTCACCACGTCGGAGATGAGCAGATAGCCCGCATACTTGCCGTCGATGGCCACATGGACGATGGTGCCGGTCTGGGGCACATCGGGGACAGAAAGGCCCAGCTTCTCCATCAGGCGGGCATTACCGGCAGCGACCGGCTTGCCGTCCACCTTGGCGGTGACGCCGTGTCCGCCCAGCTCCTCCACGTCGGTGACGCGGGCAGCGTCGATGTCCTTGCCGTAAGCAGCCTTGATGCTCAGGGAGATGGGGTGCTTCGACCAGCTCTCGGCCAGCGCAGCGGCCTCCACGAGGCTGTCTTCGGTACCGCCCTCCACGGGGCAGACCTTGACGACCTTGAAGGTACCCTGAGTCAGGGTGCCGGTCTTATCGAAGACGACGACGCGGGTATCGGCCAGCTCTTCCAGATAGGTCGAGCCCTTGACGAGGATGCCGCAGGCAGAGGCGCCGCCAATGCCGCCGAAGAAGCTCAGCGGGATAGAGATGACCAGTGCGCAGGGGCAGCTGATGACGAGGAAGGTGAGGGCGCGGTAGACCCAGTCGCCGAAGCGGGCGGGCTGGCCCATCAGCAGCAGGACGATGGGGGGGATGAAGGCCAGCGCCAGCGCGCCGTAGCAGACCGCCGGGGTATATACCCGGGCAAAGCGGGTGATGAAGTTCTCGGCCCGGGCCTTCTTCATGCTGGAATTTTCCACGAGGTCGAGAATTTTAGAGACGGTGGATTCGCCGAACTCCTTGGTGGTCCTGACCTTGAGCAGGCCGCTCATGTTGACACAGCCGCTGATGACCTCATCGCCGGACCGGACATCCCGGGGCAGGCTCTCGCCGGTGAGGGCGGCGGTGTTGAGGGTGGAAGCGCCCTCGAGGATGACGCCGTCGATCGGCACACGCTCGCCGGGCTGGACCACGATGACGGTGCCGATCTCGACCTCATCGGGGTCCACCTGCTCCAGCTTGCCGTCCTCGACCTCGATGTTGGCGTAGTCGGGCCGGATGTCCATCAGGGCCGAGATGCTCCGGCGGCTCTTGCCGACGGCCACGCTCTGGAACAGCTCGCCGATCTGATAGAAGATGATAACGGCGCAGCCCTCGACGTAGTCGCCCAGCGCGAATGCGCCCACGGTGGCGACTGCCATCAGGAAGCATTCATCAAAGGGCTGACGGTTCTTGATGCCCAGAAGGGCCTTGCGGAGCACGTCCCAGCCCACCACGAGGTAGGGGATACAGTAGAGCAGCAGCTCTGCCGCCACGGGCAGGGGCGGCAGCAGCTTGAGCACCAGCACCAGAGCCAGAGCGGCGAGGATGCGGTAGAGCATTTTCTTTTGTTTTTTCGTCATGGGTCCCAGACCTCCTTTTGGGGCACTTTTCTCAGATTCAACAGGTTTTCCCCACAAGGGGCTTGTTTTCCACCCTTTCCCCCGGCTTTTCCACGAGTTTTTCCCGCAAAAAGCCGCAAATGCGCGTTCATTTTTCTATTTTTGCGTCCAGGATGTTGAAAACGCCGTGGAAATTGTTGAAAACCGATTTATTTTCCACATTTTCCACGCGCATCCCGGCACTATAAGTCGAAACTCAGATGCCAAAGATCTCGCAGTCGTCCTCGACCTTCTTGCAGGCGGAGAGGACGTTCTGCATGGTAGCCTTGACGTCCGCGCCCTCATCGAACTCGACGTTCATCTTCTGGGTCATGAAGCTGACGGTAGCCTTTGCCACGCCGGAAACGGTGTTGGCGGCATCCTCCATCTTCTGAGCGCAGTTGGCGCAGTCCACTTCGATCTTGTAGGTCTTTTTCATAATAAGTACCAGCCTTTCTTTCTATATCCCCGCTCCGCCGCAGGGTGCGGCAGAGCTTGCAGCGTTTTCGTGGCATCACTCTTCGATATGGTCCATGCCCATCGAGAGGATGCTGCGCACATGGTCGTCGTCCAGTGCATAGTAGACGGTCTTGCCGTCGCGGCGGAAACGGACGAGCTTTTGTGTCCTTCAGCACCCGCAGCTGGTGGCTCACCGCCGACTGGCTGAGCTGAACGGCGTTTGCGATATCCTGCACGCAAAGCTCGTCGTCGTGGAGGGCGTAGAGTATCTTGATGCGGGTGGAATCGCCGAACACCCGGAACAAATCGGCCAGCTCGTAGAGCACCTCATCGTCCGGCAGCACCGGCGGGGCCTTGGGCAGCTTCTGTTCTGGGGCAAGAGCATTCTCAGCCATCGTTGTCATCCTTTCGCTTCAATATATGAACATCTGTTCATGTGTTCATGATAACACGCTGTATGACTCCTGTCAAGGGGATTTGCGCAAAAAATCAGCATTCTCCTAAAATTGATAAAACAAACCGCAAAACGCAAGAAATTTGCAGTTTTATTTTGCAGGAAGGGTGCGATTTAGGGCAACAGAAAAAGGCAGTTCTCACCGAACTGCCTTTTTCTAAAGCACTGCATTCATGCCCGCTTCTTCTTTTTATAGTCCGCCGCCCACGGCAGATACATGAGGAACAGCGCCAGCGCGATGGCAGGCAGGAAGCCCAGGATATAGTATTTTTCGCCCAGCAGCTCTGTAAATGTACTGGTGATGATATTCCCATAGGGATCATTGAGAAAATAGAAGTTGGTGTTAAGGGACTTATTCAAAAAGTAGATAGGCAGAGCAGAGCCGAACAGGAACGCCAGCACCTGCGGCACCCGCCGGGGACTGGGACGGTAGCCGCCCGCCACCAGCAGGACTGGATAGAGTACCAGCAGGGCATGGATACTGACCGAGTGCAGATTGATGAATGTCCACCAAGAGGGGACATCCAGCCAGCTGGGGCAGAGCAGGGCCAGCATTGCGCCCGGGATACAGAGGGCATACAGTTCCTCTTTGCACCAGTTTCTGTCCGTGATCGTGTTGTACAGACAGACGAAGACATTGATATTGCACAGGTGCAGGGGCAGATAGCTCCAATTCCATTGACCGGTCAGCTCCATCCCCAGCAGAAGGGCAGCTTCGTCCAGCAGGAGCAAAGCGGTGACTCCGACTAAAATGCGCCGCCGGGTGCGGGCAGAGCTGCGGCGATACCACAGGGCCGCCCCCACGATAAAGGCAAGCGAAATGGCCAGCTCCATGAGGTGAACCGTGCCATACAGCGGGTAGCATCGGTAATCGGCCCCGTATTCGGCGTGGGTGATGTCGTAGGATTTCCAGAAATCGTTCATCTTCTTTCCCTCCTTGTCCAGTTTATGATACCGCGTTTGGCCTCAGACGGAAAGAGTTTTGAAGGAAAATCCAGAAAACAGGTGCAATAGCGTGGATTTTGTGGTATCCTTACAAATGTGAAATTATCTGCCGCAAACCGCGGCATCACGACAAATTAAGAAAGAGGGAATTTTTATATGTTAGAAACTGGAATCCGCGGCAAGCAGAGCGTCGCCGTGACCCCCGAGAACACTGCCAAGACCATGGGCAGCGGCACGCTGAATGTCTTCGCCACTCCCGCACTGGTGGCGCTGGCCGAAAAGACCTGCTGGATGAGCGTCTCCGACGCTTTGGATGAGGGCTGCGGCTCTGTGGGCACCAAGCTGGAGCTGGAGCACACCGCCCGCCCCCACCCCCGTGGGCATGACCGTCACCTGCGAGAGCGAGCTGACCGCTGTAGAAGGCCGCAAGCTGGTGTTCAAAGTCTCCCTGTACGACGAGAAAGGCCCCGTGGGCGGCGGCGTCCACGAGCGCTTTGTGGTCAACGACGCAAAGTTTGCCGCCAAGGCCGAGAGCAAGAAGGGCTAAGACTTTCTTTTTTCTCGGCAAGCTCGATGGGCGGCGGGTCGGCAGCCAGCAGCTGCTGCTCGGCCCGGGCCTGAGCTTCCTGCAAAAGCCGTGCCGCCTGTTCGCTGGCACGGAACAGCTCTAAATACATCGCTTTATAGTCCGGCGCAGCCAACACCCCCTTCCGTGTCCCATCACGTTAGAAGCTGTTTTTGTAAGCAGAGTGCATCGAACGACGAGAATTTTTGCTCGCAGACAAGGCGATTTTCCGCAGCAATCCTGAGCGGATTGCAAGGGAAAGCAACGCAGTATGCGGGCAAAAAGGCCGTTCGGGCGGTGTGCAATGCTTATGAAAACGGCTTCTAAAGGGTTAGTCTGCCCGGCAGGCTGCAAAAAAATCACCTGAGGAGTTTATCATGAAAAAAACCAATCTCTCGTGGGTGGGTGCTCTGTTGGTATTTGCCCTGCTGCTGTGGTGTACCGCCGCAACGCCCGGCAAGATCGACGACCCTTCCACCTACACCTGCGCCGTGTACAGCTCGGCGCTGTCCCTGCTGCCCCCTGTGGTAGCCATCGTGCTGGCCCTGAACACCAAAGAGGTCTACACCTCGCTGCTGGTGGGCATCGCCACCGGCGCACTGCTCTACGCCAACGGCAACCTTGAGCTGGCGCTGACCACCCTCTTCTTCAACGAAGACGGCGGCATGGTGTCCAAGCTGTCCGATTCCAGCAACGTCGGCATCCTCGTCTTTCTGGTGATGCTGGGCATTCTGGTGGCCCTGATGAACAAGGCCGGCGGCAGCGCCGCCTTTGGCCGCTGGGCCTCCACCCACATCCACACCCGGGCGGGCGCACAGTTCGCTACCCTGCTGCTGGGCATCCTCATCTTTGTGGACGACTACTTCAACTGCCTGACCGTCGGCTCCGTCATGCGCCCGGTCACTGACCGGCAGATGGTCTCCCGCGCAAAGCTGGCCTACCTCATCGACGCCACCGCAGCACCCATCTGCATCATCGCGCCGGTGTCCAGCTGGGCCGCCGCCGTCACGTCCTCTGTGCCGGAAGGCTCGGGCATTAACGGCTTTACCATGTTCCTGCGCACCATTCCTTATAACTACTACGCCATCCTCACCATGGTGATGAGCCTCTTCCTCATCTTCAGCGGCCTCGACTACGGCCCTATGAAAAAGCACGAGGATAACGCCCTGCTGGGCGACCTCTTCACCACCGACGACCGCCCCTACGGCGACGACGCGGACGACGGCAGCGACACCCGCGGCCATGTGGTGGACCTCATCGCGCCGGTGCTGGTGCTCATTGCGGCCTGCATCTTCGGCATGGTGTACACCGGCGGCTTCTTTGAGGGCGTGGACTTCGTCACCGCTTTTGCCAACTGCAGCGCCTCCATGGGCCTCGTGATGGGCAGCGCCATCGCCCTGATGTTCACCTTCGTGTTTTACCGGGTGCGGAGCGTCATGACCTTTCAGGACTTTGCCGCCTGCATCCCCGAGGGCTTCAAGGCCATGGTCAGCCCCATGCTCATCCTGACGCTGGCATGGACGCTTTCCGGCATGACCGGCCTGCTGGGCGCAAAATACTACGTCGCAAGCCTGCTCAGCGGCTCTGCGGCGGCTCTGCAGTACCTGCTGCCCATCATCATCTTTGTGGTGGCGGTCTTCCTCGCCTTTGCCACCGGCACGTCCTGGGGTACCTTCTCGATTCTGGTCCCCATCGTCTGCCATGCCTTCCCGGATGGTGAGATGCTGGTGGTCTCCATCGCCGCCTGCCTGTCCGGCGCGGTCTGCGGCGACCACTGCTCGCCCATCTCCGACACCACCATCATGGCCTCTGCCGGCGCGCACTGCAGCCACGTGAACCATGTCTCCACCCAGCTGCCCTACGCCATGACCGCCGCCGCCATCTCGGCGGGCTGCTATCTGCTCTGCGGCGCAGCACAGGCTGTCCTCGGTGATGCCGCCAACACCCTGACCTCCTTCGTGCTGCTGGCCTGTGCCATCGCCATCGAACTCGTCGTGCTCAGCATCGTCAGGGCGCGGATGGGCCATACTGGGAAGGAAGAAGTCACAAAATCTTAACGGAATCGTAGATTTTTGTCTTCCCCTCCGGCGCAAATCATGGTATACTTATCAAAAGAGTAAATTTTTTGAGCTATTTGCTCACTGGAGGAAAACCCCATGCTGGAAGAAGTCTTTCAGGACGTCTATACAAAATTCAAGCTGCATTTTTATCAGAATGTATTTCAGCGCTTTGCCACCCGCGAAGCCACGCTGACCACGGTGGAGTCCTTCTGCATGGAGGGCATCATGGCGATGGGGGAGCCCACCATTGCGGAATTTTCCCGCATGATGGGCATCTCCACCCCAAACGCGGCCTATAAGATCGGCAGCCTTGTCAAAAAGGGCTATGTGGAAAAGATCCAGTCCACCACCGACCGCCGCGAATACTTCCTGCGCCCCACCCAGAAATACATCGATTACTACAGCATCAGCTATTCTTACCTGCACACGGTCATCGAGCGTGTGCGCAAGCGCTTCCCGGCTGAGGACTGCGACAAGATGGAGCAGATGCTCTCGGTCATCAGCACCGAGCTGATGCCGGAGCTGGATATGCTGGCCAAGTGCCGCCACCCTGAGGCTCCGGCAGAAGATACCACCCACTGACAAGCACAAAAGGCCCTCCCAGGCAAACCCGGGAGGGCCTTGTTGTTTGCAGGGAGCTTACCCTCTTACAGCACCATAAAAGGGTGCCGGCGGCGACGAGGGCGCAGCCCACCATACTTTTGGCGGTAAAGGGCTCGTGGAGGAACACAAAGGCCAGCACTAGGGTGATCACCACGCTGAGCTTGTCGATGGACACCACCTGAGTGGCCCGGCCAAGCTGCAGGGCCCGGTAGTAGCACAGCCAGGACGCCCCGGTGGCCAGCCCCGATAGGATGAGGAAGAGCCAACTCCGGCGGCTGATCTCCCCCATGCCTCCCTGGGCCCGGGTGAGGAACACCATGCCCCAGCTCATCAGCAGCACCACCGCCGTGCGGATAGCGGTGGCCAGGGTGGAGTTGACCCCCTCGATGCCGATCTTCGCCAGAATCGAGGTAAGGGCCGCAAACAGGGCCGAGCCCAGTGCAAATACAAACCACATAAACAGACCTCCGTTTTTTGCTGCCCAAAGCGAAGCGCGGCCGCCCCGACGGAACGGGACAGCCGCAGCTTCATGGGAATGTAAAAGACAGAGCTTGTCAGGATGTTGAGCTTATGCCTTCTCCTTCGCGGCGTTTGCAGCAGCACGCTTGTTGATCTTGCTCTGGTTGTAGACAGAGTAGACGATGACCAGGATAGCGACCGTTGCAAAGACCATTGCGATGGGAGAAGTGGTGATGGCGAAGAAGTTGCCGCGCTGGATGTTCATGTAACGCACGAAGTTCTTCTCGCACATGGGTCCCAGAATGAGGGCCAGCAGGATGGGAGAAAGCGGGAACTCGTACTTGTTCATCAGCCAGCCGATGATGCCGAAGGCGACACAGACGCCCACATCAAAGGCATTCTTGTTGATGGAGAAAGCACCCAGCAGGGAGATAACCAGAATGATCGGGTAGAGCATCTTCTTTTCGACCGAGACGATCTTCGCGAAGAAGCGGACGCCCAGGCAGCCGACAACCAGCATCGCCAGGTTCGCCAGCATCAGCGCCGCAAAGACCTTGTAGACGGTGGGCAGCTCGGTGACGTACATCATGGGGCCGGGGGATGCCCTTCATAATGAAGGCACCCAGCAGGATGGCGGTGACGGAGTCACCGGGGACGCCCAGAGACAGCAGGGGGATCATCGCGCCGCCGGAACAGCCGTTGTTGGCGGACTCGGTAGCAGCAACGCCGTTGGGGATGCCGGTGCCGTACAGCTCGGGGTGCTTGCTTGCAGACTTGCTGGCACCGTAGGAGACGAAGACCGCGATGTCACCGCCTGCGCCGGGGATGGCGCCGATGAAGGTGCCGATGAGGCCGCCGGAGAGGATGTTGGGCCAGATCTTCTTGATGGTCTTCCAGTCAGGCAGGACGTTGGTGATCTTCTCGTTGGACTTCTGCTCATGCTCTTCGCCGCGGATGATGCGCTCAACGCCAGCGATGACCTCAGCCACAGCGAACAGACCGATCAGCGTCGGGATGAACTGGAAGCCATCCAGCAGGCCGGTCTGCTTGGTGGTGATGAAGCGGGGGATGCCGTTGGTGGGGTCGAGGCCGACGGTGCAGAGCAGCATACCGAAGAAGGCGCTGATGAGGCCCTTGGCCACAGACTTACCGGAAATTGCGACGATGACAGACAGACCGAAGACGGCCAGCATGAACATCTCGCCGGGGCCGAAGTTCATGGCCATGTCAGCGACCAGCGGAGACAGGAAGGTCATGACCAGTGCGCCGATGACGCCGCCGCAGAAGGAGGAGAACATGGCAACGGACAGTGCCTTGCCAGCCTGACCTTTCTTACACATGGGGTAGCCGTCCAGCAGGGTGGCGGCTGCGGCGGGCGTGCCGGGGGCGTGGATGAGGATAGCGGAAATGGAACCGCCGTACATACCGCCGCAGTAGATGCCCAGCAGCAGGCCGATGGACGGGATGAGGTCCATGCCGAAGGAGAAGGGGATGAGCAGCGCCACGCCCATGGTGGCGGTCATGCCCGGGATCGCGCCCAGCAGAACGCCGCCCAGTGCGCCGATGAAGGTCATCAGAAGGACCTCGGGGTTGGACCAGACAGTCGCATAGCTGGAAAGAAGCAGACTAAAATCCATAACTGTGCTCCCTCCTTATATCATGTCCACGAGGGTGCGCAGGAAGTTCAGCGGACCCAGCGGAATATTGACGGTAAGCACCTTGTAGAACACCAGCCACATCAGCAGCGGCACCAGAACGCTCACAAGGACCATCTGCACCCAGTTGCGCTTGCCGATGAGGAACATAATGATCATCGAGAGCACCACAGCGCACAGGATGTAGCCGCAGCTCTTGAACAGAGCAGCGAACAGCACACAGAGGAGCATGACGAGGTAAGCAGCGGCCACGCCCTTATCCTTGAGGGGATTCAGGGTGCCGACTTCGACAGCAACGGGGTCGGTGGGCTTCATGGTACCCATCAGCTTGAAGATGGACTGGATGAGCAGGACCACCGAGAAGATGAGCATACCCACGATCATGACGCGGGGGAAGGTGGAAGCCTGCACATAGGTGTTGGCCACCTCCGGGAAATTATCGGTCTGGAACCACGCCCAGATGCCGATGGCGAGGAAAATGATGGAGCCTACCAGATTGGAGAAGGCCATCGTTTTCATTTTGTCTTTGTTCAAAAGGGGTTCCTCCTCTCTATATCTTCTCATAAAAAAGGGCAGGCATGAACTGCCTGCCCCAGCAAATACTCAGAGAGACAAATCAGAGGCCGACAGCGTCCATAGCAGCTGCGACATCGACAGCAGCCTGCTTCAGGTAGTCAGCATAGCCCTGTGCATCCAGATAGGAGATGGCCTGACCGTTGTTGTTCATGAAGGTCACGAAGTCAGGGTCCTCGATGGCAGCGGCGCAAGCCTCTTCCAGACGGGTCATGATGGCATCATCAACGCCCAGAGGAGCGGCCATACCGCGCTGGGTGTAGTAGGTGATGTCGTAGCCCTGCTCCTTACAGGTAGGAACATCGGGGAAGACGGGGTTGCGCTCTTCGTCCATGACGCCCAGGCAGATCAGGTCGCCGGACTCGATGAAGCTGCGAGCTTCGGCCAGAGAGACGGTAACGCCCTGAATGAAGCCGCCGGCTGCGTTCTGGACAGCGGTAGCAGCGCCTTCCTGATAGGTAATCATCTGGATGTCGATGCCGGTAGCGCTCATCAGATAGCCGCCAGCGATGTGCCAGACAGAAGCGTTGGAAGAACCGCCCATCTGCACCTCACCGGGGTGAGCCTTGCAGTAATCAATGAAACCGGGCAGGTCGGTGATGCCGTTGTCAGCAGCCCACTTTGCGCCGACGGTGATGGCAGCTGCGTCGGTGTTGACGCGGCACAGGGGAGCGTAATTCTCCCAGGTCAGCTCACTGGTACCCAGCTTCTTATAGGTAGCCAGCTCGAAGGTGATCATACCGATGGTGTAGCCGTCGGTGTTGGCGTCTGCGATCGCCTGATGGCCCAGGATGCCGCCGCCGCCAGTCTGGTTATCGACAGTCAGGGTGACGCCCAGGTTCTTGCCCATAGCCTCGCAGAATGCGCGCAGGCAGGAGTCCGTGCCGCCGCCTGCAGACCAGGGGCAGATGACGGAAATACCCTTGGTGGGGTAGTCGGTGGACTTGCCGCCGGCAGCGGAGCTGGCTGCAGCAGAACCTGCGGTAGAGGATGCTGCGGTGCTGGAAGAGCCGCCGCAAGCGGTCAGGACGCCAGCTGCACCCACAGCAGCAGAAGCTGCGAGGAAGTCACGACGAGAGATCTTTTTCATTTCTTGTTACCTCCGATTCACGTTGCGTTTATCCGTATTATGGCAGCGCCGTGCTTTGCTCACAGCGCCATTCCTTCCGCATACGGGTCGCCTTTGGATATTATGATAGCGCATATTTTCTCATCCCGCAATTAGATTCAAGCACAAATTTTTTAGGCAATGTTTGTACAAAGTGACCCGTTTGATTGGTTTTTGGAGCCCTCTGCAAGCCTTCCTTTCGATTCTTAACTCTTACATCCAAAGTTCTTTGCTGATGTATTTTTGATGCATCCAGTCATTCTGAAATTCCATCTGTTCATCGTCCGGATTTCGTTGTATAATGTATTGTATAAAAATATTGTATATTATAAAGATACAGCAGCCAGCCGCCCGCGCGGCCCGTTCGGAGGCGACGTTTTCATGCTTTACCGCATCTGGCCCCTTCTCAAGGAAGTATATCATTACGAAAAGCATTCTACGCTGGACTCAGACTACCTGCGCCAGGTGCTGACGCTAGCGGTCGTCGTGCTTTTTGCGCTGAATTTCAGCTGCAACGGCCTCGACAAGCCCGTCGTCTTCGTCCTCACCGGGCTCACCAGCCTTGTGCTGCTGATGGTGGAGTGGCTGCTGCCCCGGGCGAAAAACGAAAAGCATCTGGTCATGTTCTCAAACACGGCCCTTATCTTCATAGGCCTGCTGCTTCTGGTCTGGAACGAGAACGACGGCTTCCAGAACCTGTGGTTCTTCCTGATGCCGGCTACTCTTTTCGTGCAGTCGGGGCTGCCCATCGGCCTGCCGTTCTGCACGGCCTACGGCCTCGCGGCCACCTGTTTTTTGTGGCTGGGTCCCCTCGTCGGCAGCACACTCTACCGCCGGGACTATGCGCTTTTCTACCCCGCAGCCTACTGGTCGTTCTGTCTGCTGATGATAACAGCGGACATCTTTTACAAACACTACCGCATCCAGCAGGAGCAGAGCGAAAAAGAGATGGAACGTGAGGTCCATGCCACCATCTGCGAGGCCCGGCAGCTGATGGTGAGCTCTGTGGCCGCCATCAGCCAGATGATAGACGAAAAAGACCGCTACACCAGCGAGCACTCCCACCGGGTGGCCGAATATGCCCGCCTCATCGGGGCGCATATGGGCTTCGCCGGCGAGGAGCTGGACAGCCTCTACCGGAGCGCCCTGCTCCATGACATCGGAAAGATCGCCGTGCCGGACGCCATCCTCAACAAACCCTCCCGGCTGACGGACGAGGAGTTCGACATCATGAAGCAGCACACCGTCTGGGGCCGAAAAATTCTCGAGGGGCTGGAATTTCTGCCTCAGGCCGACTGCGGTGCCAGCTACCACCACGAGCGGTTCGACGGCAAAGGCTACCCCGCCGGGCTGAAAGGCGGGCAGCTGCCGGAGATGGTCTGGATCATCAGCGTCGCCGATGCGCTGGACGCCATGGGCTCCGACCGGTGCTACCGCGGCCACTGCGACAGGGACTACATCATCGGAGAGTTCCGGAAATTGAGCGGGACGCAGTTCGAGCCTGCGGCGGTCAAGGCCGTGGTGGAGCTGCTGGAAAGCGGAGAGATAGCGGTGCAGTGACGCGCCAAAAAAGGATGTTTTATGAACAAGGATACGCTTGAACGGCTGCACGAGACGGTACTTGTCCCCCACGGCGACCCGCAGCTGGTCCTCTACACCAAGCTCGTTGTGGGTCTGCTCTGGCTGGTACATCTGCCGCTGGGGTTTCTGTACGGCGCGCCGCTGCCGTTTTATCTTCTTCTGGGCGGCATGATGCTTCTGGACGGCGTCAACCTCTTTCTGTCCCGCCGCAGTGCCAGCCGGGCGCGGGAGCTGGGTGCAGCGCTGGCGTTTCTGGTCGGCAGCGCCCTGCTTTTCCAGAAGGCTTATGTGGGGGTATTTCAGCTGGTTTTTCCTGCTGATATTCTCCTTTTCCTGCACCTTCGCGCTGGGCCTCGTGGACGGCACTTTTATCAACCTTCTGAGCTTTCTCTGGGTGATGGCCTGCCTGCGCGGCGGGCTCATCCCCGACCCCGCCGCCCTCTACGGCGAGAGCTTCGTGCGCCGTTTCCCGTTCCTTTACATCTGCATCCTCGGGGTGGCCTACATCATCATGTTCTCCATCCAGCGCTACTGGGTGGACAAGGCCAAACGCCATCTTTTATTGCAGCAGCGCATCGACGCGGAGAAGGGCAAACTCTCGGAGATGTCGCTGAAGGTCATCACGGCCATGTACAGCGCCCTCAGCTCCAAGATCCCCGAAATCGACCTCCACTGCCAGCAGACTGCGGAGCTGACGCAGGAGATGGCCCGCCGGATGGGTCTGGATGAGGCCGCCTGCCGGGACGGCTACTATGCGGGCCTGCTGCACGAGGTCGGCACCGTGGGCCTGCCCGATGATGTAGTATTGCAGCGGAACATCACCGAGGAGCAGTACCAGCTCTACAAGACCTATGTAGAGCGGGGCTGCCGCATCATTCAGGAACTCCAAATTGTAGACCGGGTGGCCGAGACCGTGCGGTATCACCGCGAAAATTACGACGGCACCGGCTATCTTGAGGGGCTGCAGGGCGAGGCCATCCCGCTGCTGTCCCGCATCCTCGCTGTGGCCGACTTCACTGACCGCCACCGCCGCCGGGGCGAGACGGACGCCCAAATTGCCGCGGCCCTCCGCGAGTGTGCCGGACATGCGTTCGACCCACAGTGCGTGGAAGTCATGTGCGGAATGCTCACTGAAAGGACGTAAAAAGGAGGATGCTCCATGCCGGACGAAAAGATGAAATATCCACTTGGAATTCGAATATGATAAAAAGCTTTATGAGGAGCTTTTGACGCTGAATCCGCATCCGGAGTTTATGGATAGGGTCAGCATCGTGACAGAGGATTATGAGCACGATGATTTCGGGAGTCTTCCGGTGATGAGAAAAATGCTCTCGGCCACGCAGCAGGTGTTTTATGGAAGATTCAAAAATACGGGCTGTCCTTTTCGGATGAAGAAAGCAAAACCATCCGAACGAGAAAACGCTCACATACAAAAAAAGCCAGACCTGTTGTTATTCGTAAACGATTTGGAAAATGATTTTTATAATTACTGTGCTTGCATCAAACATGGCCTCGGAAACAAAGCTGACCTGTGTGCGCTAACGGAGGCTTTGCTCTGCTACGGCTGCGAAGATACTGTATGGGAAGAAGTCACAGAATGGCATACCGCTGTGAGCGAAAATAAAAACTTTGCCAAATCAACATTTCTTCCCAACTTTGACAGACTCTATATCCGACAGGCAGACCGTTTTTTGTTTCTGGAGCTCAATACTGAGGAAGCCCTGAAGTTTTACGGGCTGGCGGCCCTGTCGTGGAAGATCGACTCTGCCGGAAAGCCGGCGAAAGACTTCAATGACAGCTATTTCATTTCTTTTTCACGCCAGTATGAGCTTTACACCCGTATCCTGAAGGGCGCCCCCTATCCCTACAGCGTTTCTTCCGATTCGCCGACCTATTTTCAACGGTACAATCGTATCATCGACCCGGAAGCTTCGGCTGCTTCCCGCGCGAAAAATCTGGATGCATTTCTTGCGGCCATTAAGGAAGTGCTGGACACACCCAACCCTCGGCGGCTCCACCGGAACCGTCTGGCACTGCTGATGTTCATCGTCATAACGAGAAAGCGTCTCCTCCCTGAGCTTGCCCGTCTTTATGATGACCCTGACAGGGGAGCGCTGGGAAGTCGCTATCATGGAAAAATCCCGCCTGCTTGAGGATACCGGTTACTCTATTCTTTCTCGCTATGCAGCGCATATGACATGGAAGTCGGGGATATGGTGCTTCGACTCTTATCTGAGGCTGGCAAAAGCTGCATATCTTTCGGAACTTCTTTTTAGATGAACTGAACGCTGAGGAGGATGCGGAGGAAATCGCTTATTATACATCGGCAGAAGTTTTTTTCTTATATGCTCCCCGAAAAATGTACCGAAGAGGACGACACCGCTGACCGGCTGGGGAAGCTGACGGTGATGCATCTCTCCTACATGAATGACCCAAACGAAGGTAAAACTCTGCAAAAAGCAATTTACGGCCCATCGTATGGAGCACTTCGAAAAAAAAAGGCCGCAAACCTCTGGATGTTCCCTTTGTATTTGTAAAATGCTTCAGCCCCCGCATCGACTACCTGCCCATGTGGGAAATGTATGGCGACCACGCCAGAGGCTGCTGTCTTGTCATCGACTGGAAAGCATCAAAATGGATGGAAGAAGAAGCCGAGCCTGTTCTCTATCACGTCTGTTACCTTCGGAAACAGGGAAATTCGTATGTAGTCTTGAACGAAGACAATGAAAAGCTTTCCCGCTCCTGCCGCGCCATAAATTCACAGCTCCAGGAACTGCACAATGTCGCCGAGGAAATCGCAGAACAGGACCGCCGTTATCTCGATGATGTCCTAGGGAAAGTCCTCTACCTCTTCAAAGACAGCAGCTACAGCTACGAGCAGGCGCTGCGGGTCATCTACCAGACGGAGGAAAACATCCTGCATACCAAACCGAAGGACCCCAAGGACAAGCCGTGGCTCTTTGTGCAGACGCCTTTTCCTCTCCAATTAGACGAAGTCATTCTGGGACCGAAGTTCCCGGACGTCAGCACCCGGGTGCCGTATCTGCAAGAGCAAATTTATGAAATGTGCGATGAGACCGACACCACAAGACCCCGCATCACTCTCTCCGAGATAAACTATCGTTGATTCAGGCTACACAAAACTAAAAAACCGGAATCTTTTTGAACCATGATGGCTCAGAAACGGTTCCACCTTCCCGGCACCCTTGTCCAGTATCTTGTCGAAGCGGGAAAAGAAGGTGATGGCTGTAATGGTCGCTGCCAGAATATCACTGACCGGCTCGGCGAGAAAGACGCCGAAGCACTTATCTGCCGTGAAGCAGGGCAGGATAAAAATCAGCGGGATCAGCAGGATGATCTTCCGCAGACAGGCCAGCAGGAGGCTGACTTTGGCCTGACCCAGCGCCATAAAGCTCTGCTGGCAGGCGATCTGGACGCCCATGGCGAGGATGCCCGCCATGTAGATGCGCATAGCCCAGGTGGTGTAATCGATCAGGGAGGCATCCGAGGTAAAGATGCCCGCCACCACGCCGGGGACCAGCATCATGAGCAGCCAGAACAGGGTGGTATAGCCGAAGCAGAGGGTGAGCTGGAAGCGGAACGCCTCCTTGACGCGGGGCTTTTTGCCTGCGCCGAAGTTGAAGCTCATGACCGGCTGGCCGCCCTGACAGATGCCCTGAATGGGCAGGGTGCAGAGCTGGGAGGCGCTGGTGATGACGGTCATCGCGCCTACGGCGATGTCACCGCCATAGCGGGCCAGACTGGAGCTGAAGCTGATGGAAAGCAGGCTCTCCGTCGAGAGCATGACGAAGGACGAGATGCCTAGCCCCATCACCGGCAGGATGATGTTCCGCTCCACCTTGAGATTTTCTTTCCGCAGTTTGAGGATGGTCTTGGGGCCGGTGAGGAACTTCAATATCCAGCAGGCACCCACGGCCTGACTGAGCACCGTCGCCACTGCCGCACCCCGGACGCCCCAGCCAAGACCAAAAATCAGGATGGGGTCGAGGATGATGTTGATGACTGCGCCGATGACCGTCGTGAGCATACTGATCTTCGCAAAGCCTTGGGTCGTGATGAAGGGGTTCATGCCCATGACCAGCAGCACGAACACCGAGCCGAGGATGTAGATGCGGCCATAGGCCACCGCATAGGGGAGAGTGGCGTCGCTGGCACCGAAGAGCCGCAGCAGGGCGGGCGCACCGGCATAGAAGCCCGCCGTCAGCACCACAGCGAAAAACAGCAGCATGGTAAAGCTGTTGCCGATGATTTTTTCGGCCTCGTCTTTATTGCCCTGTCCCAGCGCGATGGCCGTGCGGGGCGCACCGCCCGCGCCGATGAGCATGGCGAAGGCGTTCAGGAGCATAAGGATCGGCGCAAACAGGCCCACGCCCGTCAGCGCCGCCGCACCGATGCCCTCGATGTGGCCGATGTAAATGCGGTCTACGATGTTATAGAGCAGATTGACCACCTGCGCCACCACGGCGGGTATCATCAGCTGCAAAAGCAGGGGCTTGACCGGCCCGCTGCCCATATCCTGTCGATTCTGTGCCATAGGTTCTCCTTTGCTTCAAAGTATATACTTCAAATTTGAAATAAATATAGCACACCCCGTTCTGCCTGTCTGACCGGGCTGTCGGGCAGAAAAGGGAAAGGGCTGGATGCTTCGCTGGATGTCTCCATATCACACGAAGAGAACGTCAATTTTGATGTCCTGACGGGCTTCAAAGCCTATCTGAACGATGCGTTTTCTAACAATATTCTAACAGCAACTGTTCCAAGTTTCAAGGCAAATTTGCGATATACAAATCGTAAATTTGCCATGAAAATATACTTGGAGATGTATCGAAGCGGTCGTAACGAGAACGACTCGAAATCGTTTTGTCCTTAACCGGGCACGTGGGTTCGAATCCCACCATCTCCGCCAGAAGTCGCAGATTCAAACGAACCTGCGACTTTTTCTTTTGCATCAAGCAAGAAAGACCGCTTCTTCCTCATCACAGTATGCTTTATACATGAACGATAAATCCATAATTACTTGGGGGAGCTTGGATTCTCTCAAAGAAGGTTCGCAATGACCCCAGCAGACCCCTGTTTGCTCTTGTAATCGAGATGTGCGTAGATGTCAGCGGTGGTAGAAAAGGTACTGTGCCCCAGCCATTCCTGAACCTGCTTCATAGATACGCCGTTCATCACCATCAGGCTGGCGCAGCTGTGGCGCAGATCGTGGAAACGGATGTGCTTCAGTCCGTACTTGGTCAGCAGCCAGTCGAAGTGCTCCGTCACGAAGTTCGGGCGGATCAGCTTGCCTTCCTGATCGGTGCAGACGAAATCCAGATACTCGGTGCTGTAACTCTTCTTGAACAGCTTACGGTAAAGCTGCTGTTTTTCCTTCTGCTTCAGAAGTTCTTCTTCCACAGCCGGGATCAGCGGCAGGGTACGGCAGCTGGTCTTGTTCTTCATCACATCGCTGACCACAGGAACGTACTTGCCGTTCACCAACTGTTCCGTCACCTTGTGATTGATGGTGATGGACTTGCGCTCAAAGTCGATAGACGACCACTTCAGCCCAAGTACCTCGCTGCGGCGCAGACCGTAGTAGGCTGTAATGAGGATGCACAGGTGCAGGGGGTCATCCTGCGATACTTCCAGCAGCTGCTGGACTTCATCCTTGGAGTAGAAGTTGGGCCGGAAGCTGTTCTTCTTCGGGCGGTCAACTTTCAGCATCGGGTTGGTTTCCAGATAGTCCTTGCGGACGGCATCCTTGAACGCTTTACCGAAGATGGCGTGGTAGTGAATGACCGTGTTAGTGGTGTAGCCCTCCAGCAAGATCTTCTCCTGAAACTCATCCAGCACCTGCGGCGTGACCTCGCACAGCTTTAAGCCCAGCGGCTCAAAATACTGCGTGATGCGACCGGTGATCATCCGATTGTAGCTGATAAAGGTTGCAGGCTGGATGGATGCCTTGTGGACTTGCACCCACTCGTTGAGATAGTCCAGAAACAGCATCTCCGACTTGCTGACGGGTTGGAGATGCTGCGGTAAGGGCTTGGCGGTTTTAGCATCTACTTTTTCGTAGGCTCCGCCCCGCCCTGTGGGCAGCTCCCCGGTCTCATCATAGTGGAGCAATACTTCCCGGAGCATGGATTCCGCCTTGCGCTTGTTGCCCCGGACGGTCAGACCTGTGGAGATCCACTTGATCCTCCGCTTGCCGTTGGCATCATAAAGATTGATCACGAAATAGAAACGTCCATTTTTCTCTTGGACAGACCCTGTAGTTTTCATCATAAACCTCCTTTGGGTCAACAGGCGTGCTGTCCGTTGCTGCACCCACAGCATACCACATCCAGCGGCGGATTTCCAGCCGGGAAGGTGCTCTGTCCGGTGAGCAGGAACTCGATCACGCTCAGCTTCGGGATACGGTAGGTGCGGCCGATTTTAAGCGCAAACAGGCGGCGGGAACGGATCAGTTCCCCAACTGTATGGCGGTTCAAACCAAGCATCTCCGCAGCCTGCTGAAGGCTGATGGCATCGGGGTAGCCGGGAAACATCTGGGAATAGGCATCGTTAAACTTCATAGGCACTCCTTCAGCATAAGTAGTTTAAGGTCGAAAGTGTGTCACCTGCGGTTATATCCTTTGCAGCAAAGCTGCGGTCAGGCGGCAATGTAAAGAGAGCTGACAGTAGTTTCAACTCCCCCATCGCAGATAGGCTTGCAGCCCATCTGCGTCAATATGATATAGGTCTCCCATATTCGCCCTCGGCACCCTAGGAGTGGGGAATCATCCGGCGGCGGGCTTGCACCGCACCATTGGCATTTCAGCCACCCCGTCTTCGTTATGACCGGGCTGCGAATTACAGAAGTACCTTTTGTGAAGTACCGGACGATTGAACTATTCTGTTTTCAAAGAACGGAGTTTTATAGAAAATCTTCGAAATTTAGGGCTTCCGAAAAATCGTCCCTCTAATTGGTAGGCGACGGAAAAGGCCAAAATGTAACCCGAAAAAGAAATTTGTTGAAAAGTTCTTGAAATATAGCCGATGTAGCTACTTGGTTAAAATAACATTGATCCATGGGTAACCGACGGAGGACGAAACTTTGCAGCAGCGGCGGTGCCTGAAGTTGAAAGTGGTCTTGAAAAAAGATGCCTCTATATACGAACCTTGAAATAGGTCGTTCCATAGCATCCAAGGCGATTCTGTAACCGAATTGTAATAGGCAGACAAAAGTGAACTCCTAAAAGAAGCCTTCATAATGTCAAAAAGTGTGTCACCTGCGGATAGGTGGTAATGTAAAGAGAGAACTGGCAGCAATTCCAGCTCTCGCATCGCAGATAGGGTTATAATCCGTCTGCGTCAATATGATATGGGTCTCCCATATTCGCCCTCGGCACCCTAGGAGTGGGGAATCGTCCGGCGGCGGATTCACACCGCACCATTGGCATTTCAGCCACCCCGTCTTCGTTATGACCGGGCTGCGAATTACAGAAGTACCTTTTGTGAAGTACCGGACAATTGAACTGTTCTGTTTCAAGGAGCAGCTTTTTATAGAAAATCTTCGGAATTTAGGGCTTCTGAAAAATCATCCCTCTAATTGGTAGGCATCGAAAGGCCAAAACGACAATGCTTTTGAAAAGGGCCAATTTGCATTTGCAAATCTGCCCACAATTTATAATTGTTAATAATCAAGATGCAAACATTCGTGAATCGATATTCGAAAAAAAGAAGCCTTCATATACGAACCCAGTTGAAAGGCCAAAATACAACCACATCTTCGAAATCTTAATCATTCAAATCGATATTGGAACTTATGAAAAAAAGAAGGCTGGATTTCTCCAGCCTTCCAAAAGAATGTATCAATAATTTTTGCTCAGAGTCTTCTCAAGCGTGTCCGCAAACCTGACATCCTGCTCCTTCGTCCGCTTTGGGCTCCCCTTGGGGTGCTTTCCGGCAAGAAGGAGCTTTTTGTTTTCATAACGCCGCAGCATGAGAGCGTCCATATTGTCGGCGGTGTATTCCAAGCCGTTTTGATTCAGCACCCGGGCGCACTTGGCAAGGCACATACTCGCCAGCCCGTAGTCCTGTGTTACGACCACATCCTCCCGGTTTGACCCGGTTGACCAGCGCAAAGTCTACGCTGTCGGCACCCTTGTCGAATACCATCGTCTGTGCACCCTCACGTTCGATCTGGTGCGAGGTGTCGCACAGGATGATAACAGGAACATCGAACTGCTTTGCAATCTGCAATGTCAGGTCCACCACAGGACAGCCATCTGCATCAATCAAAATGGTCATGTGTGTTCCTCCATCGCCCACTGAAATGCTTTCGCCGTGCGCAGGTCAGCGTCTTTGAAATGCCCGCCGCTGTTCCATTCAAGCGTGCAGTCTGCGCCATGCTCTGTAAGCTGATTGTGCAGGACACGGATGTTATCGCCCACCACAGCCATGACGGCGTTTTTCGTGCGCTCTTCCTTGTCGCCAAGGCTCAGATAAATGTGCTGTGCCTGTATCGGGTGCCGCTGTTCAAACTCCATCCAGCCCGGAAACCACACAGAGGGGGAGGCAGCGGCGACACCGTAGAACAGCTCAGTCTGAGTGGAGGCCCACAAAGCAAACAATCCCGCCAGCGAATAGCCACCCAGAATGATTTTGACGTTTTCCGGGAGATTAAACTGCTGCTTCAGCGTTGGCACGACCTGCTCCGTCAGAAAGCACAGCGTGTCCGCAGCATTACCTCCAAAGCCTTGCTTTCCCCACACGGCAGAGACTTCCACGGAGAAAGTGCATCATTCCAGTTTTCCACCGGAATGGCTGCAAACAGAAAGCTCTGGCACGCTTTGTGCGATAGCAACCACTTCGTCGTCTATGCTCTGCAACTCATGTTCGCCTGTCATTTGGAGCAGCAGGTATTCCGCATGGGCTTCACCGTAAATGCGGCAAGGTCTGTTCCCGATTTGCATTATCTGTGCGGTCATTGCAGCGTCCTCCCGAAAAAATTTTGATAAGCCCAGTATAGCAACCGAAAAATCATTTTGCAATTCAGCGATTGTTCTACTTTGGTCAAGGTGGAAAAGGTGGAATTCGTAGAAAAACATATCTTGATAATGTCGGAGGTCGCGTTCCTACAAACTTCTGGCCGTTTTCTGAAACTGGTCATACAGATGAAGCAAAAAAAAGAAATGTTGACGATTTTTGACGGGAAGACACAGTTTGACACGCCTAAGCCTCGCCGCCTTATTGAATTTGTGCTGAGGATTGCAGGTTCTGAGGATGCGCTGATTCTTGATTCCTTTGCCGGATCTGGCACAACTGCCCATGCGGTGCTGAATATGAACAAAGCGGATGGAGGACACCGCAAGTTTATTCTGGTGGAGATGGGCGACTACGCCGATACTACGACTGCTGAACGTGTGAAGCGTGTGATCAACGGCTATGGCAAAGGCAAGAACGCCGTAGAAGGCACTGGTGGCAATTTCAGTTACTACGAACTGGGCGAGCGGCTGCTTCTGCCGGATGGCAACCTGAATGAAAGCATCAGCACAGACAAAATCCGTGACTACATCTGGTATACGGAAACGAAGAAACCTGCGGTGAGTCAACAGAACGGAAACCCATATTTCCTCGGTGAGAACAACCACACCGCTTACTATTTCTACTATGAGCCAGACCAGATGTGCGTGTTGGACTATGCCTTTTTGTCTACCATCCCGGAAAAAGCGGAAAACTATCTGATTTATGCTGACCGCTGTGCATTGAGTGAGAGCGACTTGCTGCGGTTTGGTATCACGTTTAAGAAAATTCCGCGCGACATTGCGCGGGTGTAAGGAGGACGGCTCTTATGGAATTGAAAAATTATCAGAAAGCCGTCATTCGGGATTTGGAACGCTATCTGGAAATCCTGATGCAGACAAAGAACATCGAAATGGCCTACACCCGTCTCTGGCAGGAGAAAGATGTAAAAGTCGGATTTGGCGGAATGCCCAAGTATCAGAATCTTCTGCCCGGTGTGCCGAATGTCTGCCTGAAGGTTCCTACGGGCGGCGGCAAAACATTTTTGGCTGCAAATGCCATCGAGCCGATTTTCTCCGCACTGGGGGTGGTAAAACGCCGTGCAGTGGTTTGGCTGGTTCCGTCAGATGCTATCCTGACCCAGACCTTGGCTGCATTGCGTGACCCTGCACATCCTTACCGCCAGAAAATTGATGTTGCCTTTGGCAGCCGTGTAGAAGTGTATACCAAAGAACAGCTTTTGATGGGGCAGCACTTCAATATCTCTGCGGTCAACGAGCAGCTTTCCATCATGGTGCTGTCTTACGATTCGTTCCGTGGCAAGAAGGAGCGGCTCAAGGCCAAGCAGGAGAACAGCAGCCTTGTTGCGCTGGCAAATGCACTTGGCGAACCCGATATGCCGCTGGAAGATACCGACCCGACCGCCTTGATGCAGGTTATTAATCAGCTGCATCCGTTGGTTATCGTGGACGAAAGCCACCATGCGCGCAGTAACCCGAGCAAGCAGATGCTGCAGAACTTCAATCCCTGCTTTGTGCTGGATCTGACGGCAACGCCCACTAAGGAAAGCAATATCATCTCCATTGTGGATGCGATTCACTTGAAACGCGAGAACATGGTCAAGTTGCCTGTCATCGTGATGAACCGCAACAGCCAGCAGGATGTGCTGCATGATGCCATCGAGATGCAGCGGACACTGGAAATTCACGCAAAAGATGCCTACGAAAAGGGCGGCAGCTACATTCGCCCCATCGTGCTGTTTCAGGCGCAACCCAAGAGCACAGAAAATGCAACGACCTTTGAAAAACTGCGCCAACGCCTGATTGCAGCCAACATTCCAGCAGAGCAAATTGCCATCAAGACGGCGGAGATCAACGAGTTGAAAAATGTGGACTTGCTGTCGGAAAAGTGTTCGATTCGCTTTATCATTACAGTCAATGCCTTGAAAGAGGGTTGGGACTGCCCCTTTGCGTATATCCTTGCTTCGCTGGCGAACCGCACCAGTCAGGTGGATGTGGAGCAAATCGTGGGGCGTATCTGCGCCTGCCCTATACCCGGAAACATTCTTCTCCGATCCTGAATACTTCGTATGTTCTGACCTCGTCTGCGGACTTCAAGCGTACGCTGGACGGCATCGTCAAGGGCTTGAATAACGCAGGCTTCACGGACCACGATTACCGTGTGCAGGAAGAAGCTGCCCCGGTCGAGCCGCTGCCCAAAGTGGAGCAGACCATCTTCCCGGCACAGCCGACAAACGAAGCAATGCCCGCGGCATCGGCGGAAGAGGAAGAGTTTTTTGATTTCGACCCGACACTGTTGGGCATCACCTTGGCAAAGGCAAGTGTTTCTCCCTCGGTGCAGAATATTTTTGACCGCTCTGAAAAGGAACAGAACGATTTTGATGTTGCTATGCAGCAGCACCAGAATGACCCGTTGAGCGATTTGCCGCTGGAGGTGCAGGATAAAGTGGATACCTCTCATGTAAATCCGGAGTTTTTGGAGGATGTTCACACCCTCAAACTTCCGAAATTCTGCCTAAAAAGTACAGCCATCGCTTTTTCTCGCTGTACGACAGCGAAGAACTCTCAAAGGAAAACCTGCTCAGCAACTTTACGTTGAAGGGAAAACCCAGCGCAATCGACTTCGGCCATCTGGACGACGATTTGGCGCAGGTCGATTTGGAAGACCGCGATACCACGACACCGCGTATTTCCAAGCTGAAAGATGATTATCAGCAGTACATGAACAGGCAGTTTCCACTGCTTCCGGGCGAGGATAAACTGCGTATCTGCAAGGATATTATCCACAAGAGCCTTTGCAAGATGAACGCGGTGGATGATAATGAACTGCGACGTTATGTCGATGGTATCGTGGATAATATGAACCGCGAAGAGCTGGATGCGCTGGAACGGATGCCTGTTAACTTTGCAGCAAAAAATTCGTGCATACGTCATGCAGCTTCAAGAGGAAACTGCACGAGAAAACTTCTACAAGTGGCTGGAAACGGAGAAAATCGTATGTGAACCCCGCTTTCAGTTGACGGAGTATATCACCCTCCCGGATAGCACTTCTTCAATGAGCAAGAGCCTGTACCAGACTGAGGGCAAGATGGATGGTCTGGAATACAAAATGGCTCTGGCAATGACCAACATGGACAATATCCGCTGGTGGCATCGCAACCCGGAGCGTAACAAGTTTTCGTTCTGTTTGAACGGATTCCGCAACCATTACCCGGATTTTATCGTTCGCACGACCAGCGGAAAGATTATTCTGATTGAAACCAAAGGCGACCAGCTGGAAAATGCAGAGTCCAGAGAAAAAAATTCGTCTGGGTCGTGCATGGCAGGATGCCGCTGGCAAGCAGGCATACCGCTATTATATGGTGTTCCAGAACAAAGACTTGCAGATGGAGGGTGCATATCGCTTTGATGAGTTTTTGACGCTGTTGAGGGCGTTGTGATAAAAAAACGATTTTATAGCGTCACAAGCTTTAAGATTGAAAATATAGGTATACAAGAACAGTTTTTTGAGATTATCATAGTAAAAGTAATGCTAAATTGGTTTTTGACGATATAATGGCATTGGCGGAAAGAGTGTATATTATTCTTTTGCCCAACTTTTAGAGAAATCTTAAATGTTCACTTTTTGAAATTATTGCAAAGGATATTTTTGAAAATGAGAATAATTGACCTGTTCTCTGGAGTTGGAGGACTAACATTTGGATTTTATTATAGAAAATACAAAGACCATTTTGTCAGGAATCGAAAAAATCAATTCGTTTTTGCAAATGAATACAATCCGTTTGCAGCTAAAGCATACTCTGAAAATTATCCTGATATTCCTATGAAAAACTGCGATATAAAGTCCTTGAAAGAAAGTGACATAAGAAAATGGATTGGATCGGAACCAGTTGATTTGATAATTGGTGGACCACCATGCCAGTCTTTTAGTACCGTTGGACAACGAAATTACGACGAAAAAGCACAACTGTATACGGAATATTTGAGAGTGTTAAAAATTGCTCGTCCAAAAATGTTCTTGTTTGAAAATGTCCGAGGCATTTTATCGATGAGAGAAATATTCTATAAAAGAGATGCAGCTGGAAATATCTTGTATGAATTAAAAGATGTTGAGGGCAGAGAGTCGTTAACGCCGCGAAAAAAGCCTGTTATAGATCATTATGGTAAATCTGTTATGGAGATTTTAAATGATCAGTTTTCAAATCTTGGAAATGGTTTGGGCTATAACATTTGGACGGAACGATTGAATGCTATGGACTATGGAGTTCCTGAAAATAGAGAAAGGGTCTTCATTGTAGGCATCCGAAACGACTTGAATTTAAAATGGAACTGTCCTCCAAAAGAAAAGTCTGCGCACCTTACTATAAAGGATGCAATATCCGATCTTCCAGAAGTTTTAGAAGGACAAAGCATAAGTTCTTATCAGCAGCTACCACAGAATAAGTATCAAGAACTCATGCGACATGGGTCAAATGAACTAACGCAACACTTCTGTGGGTGTTATAGTGAAAAAATCAGAGCTGTTATACAACATGTGAAGCAGGGCGAAGGAAAAAATGAATTTAATGCATTGGTTGATTCTGGTAAAATCGATAAATCTTATAGGCTAACATCTGGCTATGCGAATACTTATGGACGTTTAATAGCGGATCAACCATCACCTACGATAACCAACAATTTGACAACTGTTTCTAGTTTGAGATGTATTCATTATAGCCAAAATCGTGCATTAACTCCACGCGAAGGAGCGAGAATACAATCATTCCCAGATTGGTACAAGTTTGAGGGATTCAAATCGGATGTTTGTACACAAATCGGGAATGCTGTTCCTCCATTGCTGGCTTTACGACTAGCATCACAATTTGAGAAAACTCTGAAATGAGGTAAAATCAATGGACAATACCAATGATAAAATCTTTTTCAATTTCTCGTACTTTGCACTTAAACTGTTAGGCAAGGGATTATACTCAAATCCATGGACAGCAATAGCGGAGCTTGTTGCTAATGGACTTGATGCTAAGGCAACCTGTGTACGAATTTTTATCGACATGAGTGACAAGAAAAACTCTGAGATAGAAATTTTCGATAATGGTACAGGAATGACATATTCAGATCTTGCAGAAAAATATGTTTTAATTGGAAAAAACAAACGAGAAGACCTTTCGCTAGATGAAGTTTCAAAGAACAAAGTTATGGGGCGAAAGGGAATCGGAAAACTCGCAGCTTTATATTTATCTAGTAAATATTATCTTATATCAAAATCTGCCGGACAAGAATCCGCATGGTATTTTGATATGAGCAACGAGCGCGAGTCTGAGATACCATCGTTAAATAGAGTTAATCTTTCTCAAGTTGAAGTTTTGTCAGCAGAATACTGGGATAAGCTTACTTCTGGAACGATGATAAAGCTTAAAAATGTTGACCTGACAAACATTGGAATTCAGTCAATTGAAGGGCTAAAGGCTAGACTTTCGGATTATTATGTTCTGGATTCTATATCCGGAAAAATCGAATTAGCTGTTAGGTATCAAAAAAATACGCCAATTGGATTTCAAGAAGTAGCAAAAAATATTGCATTTCGGAATTTCTATGCTCTTTTTTGACAACAGCGAATCGAATATAAAAAGTCGAATAGCCGAAAGCGTTTATTTTCCATCTGCGGATGACACTGTTCGAAGAAAACCAAGACATACTGTTATTATTGATGAATCAGCCTATAACACCAGTGGAACACGACATTTTGTTAAAGAGGATGGTTCTCTTTCGGAAAAAAGAAATTCCGTATAGCTTGACCGGATGGATTGGAATTCATGCCAGCATAAAAAAAGATGATGCACAAGTTAATGATCCATTATTTTTGAAAAATAAGGCATATAAATCCACACAATTAAGACTTTATGTGAGAAAAAAAACTTGCTGTCGAAGATTTTATGCCGTATTTGAAAAACACACAGGCATTTTCGAATTATATAGAAGGCGAAATCAATTTTGATGTACTAGACGATAATTCTTTGGGAGATATTGCGACATCTAATCGACAGGGGTTTGCTGAAGATGATGAACGTGTTGCCTTGTTAATTAGTTTGGTAAAGCCGATTGTTTCCACTTTGATTGTGCAGCGTGTGAAAGTTGGACAGGAGATTCGTGAAGAAGAAGATAAAATAAAAAAGAGCATGAGGCTGCGCTTAAAGCAGCCGAAGCGGCACGCCAAGAGTTAGAGATAAAGAATCGTGTCACCGAAAAAAAATTGGAAGTCGCTTCTGATAATATTCAAAAATATAAAGCCCAAAGCTATACTATTTTTAGCGCGATTACGGAAGACCAAAAACATTCTCGGCAAAAACTCACTTGGTAAAGACGAACGCCCTAACGATAAGGAACAGTGTAACAACTTTGGCTAGAAAAATAGGAATTGAAAATTATAGAGAACTCGGCGCAATCTCGGTTGCCACAGATAAAATTTTAAGTTCATTGAAATATAGCGCAATTGCTAAATTTAATATTGAAGATGCTTCAATTAAGGAGGACTTGTTTGCTTTTTTTGTCGGGAATATTTAATGAATGTTCTCCAACAGCAGTATTTCAATATTCACATTTCTGTTGAAACTTCCGGCCAGCATATAATTAAATTTCAACCGCAAAACATTTCTCTTGTTTTGGACAATTTTTGTCTAATTCACAAAAAAGCCATGCCAGAAACTTTAATTTATCGATGGAAGATATTTCGGGGAAAGCCTATATTGAATTATGGGATGATGGTGATGGCTTTGGAGCAGTAGATTTAAATGAAATATTTGATTTCGGGTTCAGCAACACAGGTGGAACAGGAATCGGCTTATACAATATTAAGACGGTTATCAAAAAAATGAAGGGAACCATTTGTGCGGAGAATGCAACACCCTCTGGAGCAAAGTTCATTATTGAAATGCAATAAAAGAAAGCGTGCAGAATATGGATATGACGTATAAAATTCTGTGGATTGATGATGCAGAAGACTATGTTGACTCAACAAAAGAACTTGTAGTTCAAGCTATTCAAAACCGTTTTATGGATGCAGACATTGAAAGCTATAGCGACTATGATGAGTTCAAAAGTGAAAAGCTAGAAAATTTTGATGCAACATCCTTTGATTTTTATGATTTGATTCTTATGGACTTTGCACTATCTGGTACAACTGGTGATGCTGTGATACGCGAACTTCGCAGCAAGGAAATCTATACAGATATTGTTTTTTATTCAAGCGACAAGGAAAACATGGAAAGTTCTCTAAAAAATTCTGATCAATTGAATGGTGTTTTCTTGGCCGATCGTGCAAATCTTCTGGAAATTATAGGCCGTGTTGTTCAAAAAAATCTAAAAAGAGAGTATCGTATATCAAATATAAGAGGGCTTATAATGGATAGCACCTCGGAATTTGACTATATTTGCCAATCGACAACAATAGCGTTATTTGAAAAGTTAAGTTCAGAACAACAGGATGTGATTGTCCGAAAAGCAAAGGAGTATGTTGAAATTTTATATACATAATGAAGCGGAGATAATTATATAATCACAAAGAACTTTCCGAGTGAAAAGAAGTCTCTGGTTGAAAATAATAGATACTGGTATGAAATATAATCCGGTCTGGAGACTCTACCAGTTCCCAAATCGTTGTCAACGGATTGCTTCATAATCAGGAATTCTGTTCGGCTGTTTCAGTAATCGAATCAATGCTTGGCAATCTTCAACCTCTGCCTGCTGATTTGCAAAGTGCAGTAGGAACCACAGCTCAAAGGATGGATTGGAGTAGGCCAGATGGTAGCCTTCCTTTTGAGCGGACTGTTTGGCGCGCAGAAGTACCTCGTTAGAATTATCGTCACGGTCAAAGACGCACCAGATGGAATCGCCTTCATCGGGGTAGTAGGGATTGTTGCCCATCGTTGCTTTGGCCTTTTGCACAAGCCTGTCGGCAGACTTATACTGAGAAGAAATCGGGATAATGTCAATATTGCATCCTCGGCTGCGGAAACGCTTGAAATAGCGAATCTCCGTTTCGCTGCCCTCGCAGATGAGATACACGACCGGATTGCGCTACACCACCGGGTTGCGCTTTCTGGTGTGAGCAGACTTGCGGCTGATCTCTTTTATTCTGCCCATGTTGCATTCCCTCCAATGAACGGAATCGCACCATAGCGGCCTTGCAGATACCCTTTGGAGATATTCTCACCTTTCCGGGGAGAAAACTCGGTCAGGGCGTAAATATCGGTCTGCATGGTCTTTTCGTTCTTCTCTGCAAACCAAATCTGATCCCGGCGCAGCAACGTCAGGTCGAGAAGTCCGGTATCGTGCGTTGTGAAGATGAGTTGTGCATGGTTTGTATTGATGGCGGCATCCTGCACCATCCCGATCAGATGCCTTGTCAGCAGCGGGTGCATACTGGATTCTATCTCGTCTACTACCAAAACAGAGCCGGATTCCAAAGCCGCAAGCCACATACCGATGCGAGAGAAGAAACGCTGTGTCCCAACGGATTCCTGACCCAACGGGAGCCAGAAACCCTTAGAAGTGCCATCTTCGGCATCGAGAGTGTGCAGTGCGGAAATGATAGGCTCTTCCTTAGAGCCTGTAATGCGGATGTCTTTGATGCCGAGGTCTGCATACAGCATTTCATGCAGGATACGACTCTTTTCGGAGCCGCCCTGCCGGATGGCAGACAATGTAGCATCCAGCCGCATTTCGGTTCCCATAAAGCCTGTCAGTTTTTCAAAGAACCACAGATATGCCTTTTCAGTCTGGGGGCAGTTCCACTCGTTCGAGCTGGACAGATAAAGCCGATTTTCGGCAGTTCGTCCAGCAAGCGTAAGCTGCTCTTGAATGTTCTCGCGGAACTGATAGTCATTGTTTTCTCTGGAAAAAATCAGTGCTTCCCGGCCATTAGGCCAGTGATAGAGGTATTCGGTCAGGACTTTGGACTTGTCAAACGAGAACCCATAGGCATACTTGATGCCGCCATAAAAATAGATGGCTTCAAAGCTGGTCGGCTGTGTAGGCTGGTCAGTGAAAGCAAACGGCTCCTGCGGAAGGGACTCGCCCTTCAGCAGCTTGATATCGGCCACAGACCATTTCCCGCATGAGCAGGAGGGCATGGAGAACATTGCTCTTCCCGGCTGCATTTGCGCCGTACAGTGCCAGCACAGGTACAAGCTGTTTCTTCTCGTCCGGCGAAATCAGGCAGTCGGGCAGACTTTTATCTGTGGATGCCTTCATGCTGATGATGGCGGTATCCCTGATGGAACGGTGGTTCGTGACAGAAAATTGAAGCAGCATCGCGATTCCTCCCAGATGATTTTCTGAATCCAGTGTACTCTATTCTGGGCAGAAAAGTCAAATTTTGATTTTGAAATTTGCAAATATTCTGCAAAAATCAAGAATAAAATCCAAAATATCGGCTTTTGATGCCATTCGGATGCTATCAGGGAATCATTCTGCATACACGATTTCCCTCACCACTACCTCTTCAGCCTGCGCTTTCAGCCCGTTCATATGGGCCGCCCAGAAAAGCTGTGATCGCTCTTTGTCCGGCGCAGGGAACTTGTCTAACAGAGTGGTCATCGTGCGTTCCAGCCACACGCGCAGGCCGTTTTCTGGACTTCCTGCAAATGCGGCCAGAGCGTACCGTTCAGCAGCATCTGGTGGTACAGCACAGGGCGCTGGGTTTTGAGGTACGCCAGCCGCATCCGGCCATATTTGCCCAGCGGTTCGGAATCGCAGCTCTGCGACAGGATGAGCAGGGGCAGCTGATACTCCCCGACCTGTGCGTAATGGATCTCGGTGCGGACGGCATTCGTGCTTTTCATGGGAATTCTCCTTTGCATTTTCAACGTGTTTGTGGTCTTTGTGGAAAACGGTGTTCACTTCTTCCGGCTCTGTGCGGTCAGCCAGTTGCCCTGCGCCTGATAGTAGTGCTCCATCGTGGTGGGGGCGGTCAGGATGGTGGTGCGCAGATAGGCCATGATGTTCTTGATGGGCTGGGTCGTGTTGGACATCACATCGAAGATGTACTCAACATGCTGGCTGGTCAGCTTGTCCAGCCGCAGCCGGATGGTTTTGGTGGTCTGCGGCTGCTTGCCGACGTACTGGGTCTGCCGAGGACAGCAGTACATCTCCACAATGTTGTCCAGCAATTCCTCCAGCTTGTCGGGGATCGTATCGCTGGGCAAGGGCGTCGATCTCCAGATGTTCCCGGAACTCCTCCCGTACCTGTGCTTCCATCTGGTCAAAATCCGCAGATTCGTCTGTCTGCCCTGATAGATTAGTACTTTGTCTTTTAGTATTTTGTTTATTAGTTTTTTGTTGCGTTGCCTTTTCCAAATTGGGCTCAGCCAAATTTGGAAAATCCAAAAAATGGTGAAGAACAAGGTTTCATGCGGCTTTTCGGGACTTTTGGATGCGGACGGGTCCGACAGCCCGCCTTCCTTGCCGGGAACGGCAGGAGCGTCCTCAACAGGCGATTCATAGACCTGATAATCGTAGTCGATGATCTGCCCTTTGGCATTGCGAACTTTCTGACGGCGGACGTAGCCGTGTTCTTCCAGTTCCAGAACAGGTGCGTACACTGTCCAGACCATCCTTGCAACCAACGGTTAGTCCCTTCAGGCTATAATCCCAGTCGTCCGGCAGGGAGAGCATATAGGATAGCAGTCCCTTGGCCTTCAGAGAAAGCCTCTTATCCTGTAGGTGGTGGTTGCTCATGACGGTGTAGTTGACATTTTTATTGACGCGGAATGTTGACATGGCGGCTTCCCTTTCAGCCCAATGCGGGCAAGAGAAAACGCAGCATTTCCCGACTTTCGGGAAACGCTGCGTTCAGACAGGGAAGCCTGCTGTGAGCTGGCACAGCAACGGCAGCACTGCATAATTCTAACGGACATCTAACACAACTACACCTGAAATGCAGCCGTTGACGCCCTGTGTGAAAAAGGCTTTTTCTAACGTCGTTTCGCAAAAAGCGGCCGATTTTCGCTTGCAAATTGCGGTGCGACGTGCCTTTTGTGAGGTTACAAAAATGCCCTCAGCTGCCAATGACAGCCGCGCGGGACCAGCTTCATCCAACAATTTCAAAGACTCGAAATCGCGGCGTCGGTCAGGCCGCAAGCAACCAGCCTGCGGGCTGCAAAAGCCGGCGGGAGAATATCCACATTTTGAAAACTGAAAGGCGGCCGGCTGAAGGACCGGATTTTTTCGGGGCAGAAAAGCGGCGGGGCAGACCGGCAATGGAGCCGCCGCGCTCCGGGATGGAATGGCGCATCTCCGAAGAAGTCGTCAGATTCCTCCGATCTGAAAAAAAGCGACTTTTCAAAACCGGGCGAGAACAATAGCAGATTCGGGAAAGCAGATGCAAGAAAACGAGCCGAAAGAACGACGGGGCCGATTACTCCCCCTCAAAACGCAACCAAATTGCAAAAAATGTTGCAATTTTCTCATGAAAAAAGAAGACTGGATTTCTCCAGACTTCCAATAGTATGTATCAATGGTTGCAGTTCAAGATCTTCTCAAGCGTATCCGCAAACCTGACATCCTGCTCCTTCGTCCGTTTTGCGCTCCCCTTTCGGGTGCTTGCCGGCACGAAGGAGCTTTTTGTTTTTTGTCGGCGGTGTATTCCAGACCATTTTGATTCAGTACCCGGACGCGCTTGGCAAGGCACATACTGGCCAGCCCGTAGTCCTGTGTCACCACCACGTCCCCCGGCTTTACCCGGTTCACCAGAGCAAAATCCACGCTGTCAGCACCCTTATCGAACACCAGTGTCTGCGCACCTTCACGTTCGATTTGATGAGAGGTGTCGCACAGAATGATGACTGGAACATCAAACTGCTTTGCAATCTGCAATGTCAGATCCACAACCGGGCAGCCATCTGCATCAATCAAAATTGTCATGCTTGTTCCTCCATCACCCACTGAAAAGCCTTTGCCGTACGCAAATCAGCGTCCTTTGAAATGCCCGCCGTTGTTCCATTCAAGGGTGCAGTCTGCGCCACGCTCTGTAAGCCGGCTGTGCAGCGTGCGGATATGATCCCCTACCGCAGCCATGATGGTGTTTTTTGTGTGTTCCTCCTTGTCGCCAAGGCTTAGATAAACGTGCTGTGCCTGTATCGGGCGCTGCTGTTCAAACTCCATCCAGCCCGGAAACCACACAGAGGGAGAAGCGGCGGCGACACCGTAGAACAAATCGGTCTGGGTGGATGCCCACAAAGCGAACAGCCCGGCCAGCGAGTAGCCGCCCAGAATGATTTTGACGTTTTCCGGGAGAGGAAACTGCTGCTCCAGTGTGGGAATGACCTGCTCCGTCAGAAAGCGCAGTGTGTCCCCAGCTTTGCCGCTGAAAGCCTTGCTTTCCCCACACGGCAGGGGCTTTCCACGGAGAAAGCGCATCGTTCCAGCTTTCCACCGGGATAGCCGCGAGCAGAAAATTCCGGCTGCTTTGTGCAATGGCTGCCACTTCATAATCCATACTTTGCAGCTCATGCTCACCTGTCATTTGGAGCAGCAGGTATTCTGCATTAGCCCCGCCGTAAATGCGGCAAGGTCTGCGGCATTGGGTTATATCATAGAGTTTTTGATAGTCTCCAAAATGGTCTGATCCGCCGGAAGCCACGGAACAGAATCAAGCTCCTCTTTAGTCAGCCAGCGTGCAGCCTCGGCTTCTTTCAGCACCAGTTCGCCGGAAACTACTTCGCACCAGAAACAGTCCATAGAAAGATGGAAGGTGGAATAATCGTATTCAATGGTGTCGATGAGGTCGCCTACCGCGATCTCGGTATCCAGTTCTTCCCGGATCTCTCGTTTCAGCGCCTGCTGCGGGGTTTCACCCGGCTCGATTTTGCCGCCCGGAAATTCCCATCCGCCCTTATACTCACCGTAGCCGCGGGCGGTGGCATAAATTTTATGTTTCGTCTGAATATCGTCGCAGATCACAGCTGCAACAACGCGAACAACCTTCATGATATTCTCCTTTTAACCGACCACCAGCTTGTTGGTCTTTTTTGAGGAACTTTGCAGGGATCGGGCGGTCCAGCTTCCATGTGATGTTCATGGGGCGGGAGCCCTCGTGCTTCACATAGTTCACCGTGCCCAGATAGGTATACGCTCCTGCACCGCCAAAACGGGCATCTGCCTTGAACTCGCGCACGAACAACAGCACGCGGCTTCCTTTTTCCCGGTGATGGATGTAGCGCTGCCCGGTGGCAGAGTTTTCGGCGGTGGTGCTCTGGCTCTGCCAGTGGAACAGGCTTTCGTTAATGGAATAATCCTTGTACATGGTGCTGGGAGAGTAATCTTTGTCCGCTTTGTTCAGGGTCACAAAGAATACGTCCAGCTGCTTTTCCGGCAGCCACTTCACGCCTTCACGGACAGTAGCAGGCTTCAAAAAGTCCAGCGCCACCAGCAGCTGGTCGCGGGTATAGGTGCAGTGCAGGTCCAGCGGACAATCAAAGCCCACATCCACCGGCTCGTCAATAAAATCAATGCGGTCATATTGATACTGCAAAAGTGCCTGCAGTTCCCCAGCAAAACGGGACTGTCTGAGAGCGCATACAGGTTATCGAGAACTTCTTCATCCTCCCAGCTTTCTGCAGTTTTGCCCCAGAGGGTTACATAGAACATTTGCAGCATCCGCTGCTCTACCGGCGGCAGGGCTGCAAAGTCGGTGTTATCCAATTTCGGCAGGAGCCCCAGCAAAAAACGAATCCACCTGCGGGAATCCACGACTGCAAAGCGTGCAAGGGCTTTGATCATGGTCTCTTCCAAAGGCTCTGCAAAATCGGATGTCGCCCCTGCGCGGACGCACAGCCTGCTGAAGCAGACCTTTTTGCTGTAGATGGCCCGGGGGTCAAGATGGTAGTAGTCGAGGAAGTTCCCAAGTGTCAGGGGCAGACCAGTATCCTCTGTGAAGGCAGCCGCCCGCGCCACAAGCCCGGAGGTGCGGTCATAGGAGGCGCTGATATTATCCAGCACATACTTTGCGGCAATTTTTTCCAGCTTAATATAGCAGCCTTTGGGTGCAGAGACAAAGCCCTCTTTAAGTTCCCGACTGACGCTGCGGGTGGTGTTCGAGAGCAGTGCTGCGAATTTCTCCTCAAAATTATACTTTTTTTGTTGGCCTGCCCGATGAAATCCAAAACGGTCAGGCAATCCTTGTTTTCTGCCAGACGCAGACCACGCCCCAGTTGCTGCAAAAACACGGTCAGCGACTCGGTAGGGCGCAGGAACAGCACAGTGTTCACCTCGGGGATATCCACACCCTCGTTGTAAATGTCCACCACAAAGAGGAATCGGAGCTCCCCGGAAACCAGCCGCTGTTTGGCGGCGTTGCGCTCCTCGTCAGGAGAATCGCCGGTCAGTGCCATAGACGGGATGCCGTGGGTATTAAAGTAGCGCGCCATAAATTGGGCATGAGCAATGGAAACGCAGAAGCCCAAACCCTTCACATCGTCGATATCGGTGACATATTTCAGGATGGAGTTCACCACAAGGTCAGCGCGGCGCTCCGCCACCATGCCGCTGAGGGTGTACAGGTTGGACAGCTCGTTTTTATCGTAGCCGCCGGTACGCCATTTCAGGCTGCTCAGATCTGCGGTGTCGGTGACGCCGAAATATTGGAAGGGACAAAGTAGTTTCCGGTCAATGGCCTCCGGCAGACGGATCTCGGCGGCAATGCGTCCGCCGAAATAGTCCAGAACGCTTTTGCCGTCCATGCGTTCCGGGGTGGCGGTCAGTCCAAGCAGGATCTTCGGCTGGTAATATTCCAACGGCTTCTGATAAGTGGGTGCAGCTGCATGATGGAACTCGTCTACAACGATGTAATCGTAAAAATCTGCTGCCGTTTTGGCGGCAAGCTCCTGAGAATTGAAGGTCTGGATGGAAACAAACAGATGATCAATGCTGTCGGCTCTGTGACTGCCCACATACAGTTCACCGAAATTGGCATCTTTCAGTACCGCCCGGAAGGTGTACAGGCTCTGCTTCAGGATCTCCTCCCGGTGTGCCACAAACAGTAGCCGGCAGGGCTGCCCCGGATGCTGCCTGCAGAAGCGCTTGTAATCCAGTGCGGAGATCACGGTTTTGCCGGTGCCGGTAGCGGCCACCACCAAGTTGCGATTATACCCCCGAACGGTGCGCTCGGCATTCAGCCGGTCCAGAATTTCCTGCTGGTAGGAATAGGGCAGAATATCCAGGGTATAGATCCCGCTGTGGTCGGTCTCGCTGTATTTTTCGGCTTTCAGGGCGCGGGCCAGCCGCTCCCGCTGCCCTTCATCATAGTACTCGAACTCATTGGAGTTCCAATAGCTTTCAAAGGTGGCTGCGATCTTTTCGATGGTCTCCGGCAGGTCCTTTCGGGTCACCTTGACGTTCCATTCCAGACCACTGGAAATTGCTGCGTTGGACAGGTTGGAGGAGCCTACATACGCCGTAGTAAAACCGGTGTACCGGTAAAATACATAGGTCTTTGCGTGGAGCCGGGTACGCTTGGTGTCATAGCTGACCTTGATCTTCGTATTGGGCAGCGCGCGCAGCTCTTCAATGGCTTTTACGTCCGTAGCGCCCATATAAGAGGTGGTGATGATGCGCAACTCACCGCCGCTTTGCGCAAACTGCCGCAGCTCGTCCATGATGAGGCGCAAGCCGCTCCACTTGATAAAGGAGACCAGCATATCAATGCGGTCGGCGGAGACGATCTCCTTTTTTCAGCTCCGTGTACATCTGCGGTTCATGGATAGCACCGGTAAACAGGGAGCTTTGTGCAATGGAAGTCTCCGGGCGGTCAAGGTCTTTTGCGCTTTTTCCTGTAGCAAGGCGCGGGTCATTCTGCTGCAAAAGAGCAAGAAGCTGCTCTGCCCGCTGGTCAACACCGAGCGCGGCAAAGTCAGCTTCCTCTGTAGTAGTCTGGATGGTATTTATGATCTGGTTTGCCAGCTGGATTTGCGCCTCGATGTCGCCGCCGTTGTCCTGCACGTTCTCAAGACCCTTTTGTACCACGTCGGTCAGATACTGCGCCAGTACCTTGGCAGCCTCCGCTGTGTCGATGGGCGCAGTGGACTTGCGGGCTTCCGGGATCTCTGCAAGCTCGCGGTTCAGTGCGTTATTGATGACCTGTTCGTACAGACCGGGGTAGAGCATAGGTGCACTTCCTTACCGTTTTCTTTTTATTATAGCGCTAGCTGAGCGGACATTCAATGACAGGGATCTTCCATCAGGCAGACGTTGGTGCGTTTGACGATTTCCCACGCATTGCAATCGGGCAGGTCCATCAATTTCAGATAGGCCATTTTATCACCCCATGGCGGCTTTCAGATAGTGCAGACGGTATTTCAGGTATTGGCGGATCGCAGACGCTCGTTTTTCACGCAACAGTGCGAGGGTTTTGCTGGTGGTCCAGTCTGCCCATCTCCGCCTGCATACAAGCCGGTCTGGATGGCGGTAGCGATACTTCCTGATCGAGCAGGATGACACCTATGGTCGTGACCCCTATGAAAGCCTGAAGATCAGCCATGACAATCTGGTCCGCATGGGCTACGCCGACTGGTTTTGACTGACAGCGAGCCTCCTCGTTTGTTTCAGATTACGGCTGGAGCCGCCTGCGGACTGGACAAATGCTACAGGTGGCAAAATCTCGATTACAACAAAAATGAGATAGACACCCTTTCGGGGGAGTCTATCTCATTTTTCGTTTGGACTATTTTGCAACAGCCCCATATCATGTTCGTGCAATCGTAAATTTAAGCGTCACATTGGTACCACAATTCTGCCATACCCAAGCGTGCAACATCGCCCTTGCGGAACCCGGTCTCCTCGTACTTTCCGGTAATGCTGCCATCCAGAAGCCCCGCAGACAGATCCCGGTAATCCCGAACGATCTGCTTATCCAAAGTCACTGCATCATGTCCCACGGCCAGCCGTTCAAAAGAACTTTCCTGATTCCAGAGCTTTGTCATCGTGTGATTGCAGATATCCACCAGCCGCATATCGTTTTCAGGCTGCCGCTCCAGAATGATTGAGATATTCGCACAATCTCCGCTGAAAAGGATATGATTTTCTGCATCCAGGAAGCAGGTACTGCCGGGGGTGTGGCCAGGCGTGAGAATCGCTTTGATGGTTCGACCGCCCAGATCGATCACATCTCCGTCATTAACAGGATGCCAAGGATAGCTGCCCTCAGTGGGATGATTGGGCACCAATTTCAGCAGTTCTTCCTGATCCAGATCCGGGCAGCGAATAGGCCCACGAGACTGAATATAGAAACTGCGCATCTTGTTGTAATCTGTGGTGCCCATGAATTTTTCCATATTCTTGTGATCTTCTTCGGCACGCTCCCCATCCAGCGGATTCACATAGACTGGAACGCCGGGAAACTCAAAGACACCGCCGTCATGGTCAAAGTGTGTATGCGTCAGCAGAATGATCAGAGGCTTATCCGTCAGTGCACGCACTTCCCCAGCGAGGTCGCCGATACCGCAGCCGGTATCCACCAGCGCGGCTTTCTCTTCACCCTCGATGAGGAAAGCGTTCACCAGACGAAATTCACTCAGGCACCATGTATGGGGCGCGATTTCGGTGATCTCATGTCGATACATAGACAAAACAGACTCCTTTCGTGTATGTGTTGATTCAGCCCTTGACTGCACCGGCAGTCAGACCCGTAATGAACTGGCGGTTGGCCACCAGATAGACCAGCAGGATGGGCAGCAGGGCAATGGAAGCACCTGCCGTCATGATGTGCCACTCGGCAGCGGCGTTGGAAGAATAGCGCAGGTTGGCCACTGCCACGCTCAGGGTCTTCAGACCGGGGTTTGCCATGGTAAAGACCTGTGCGGTGACGAATTCGTTCCAGGCCTGCCGGAATGCAAACAGAGCAATGACACCCAGAATGGGTTTGATCGCCGGAACGATGATCTGCCAGAAGATGCGGAAGGGGCCTGCACCGTCAATGGTGGCAGCCTCGTCCAGATCTTTGGGTACGCCCTTGACAAAGCCGGAGATCATGAAGATATTGGCCGCCTGACCGCCGGTAAGCACCAGTGCAAGACCTACCATATTCTTGGTCAGTCCCAGCCGACTCATGAGAGTATACAGAGGATACAGCGCCACCGAACCAACCGAGATGAACATACTGAGCAGATATGCCGTAGAGATCAGCTTTTTGCCCACAAAATCTCGGCGGCTGATCACATAGGCCGCCATGGAAGAGGTGATCAGTGTAAAAACCACCGTCAGCAGTGCCAGTACCACGCTGTTCAGGAAATACTTGCCGAAGTCCAACTTCTGGAAAGCATAAACATAGTTGTTGAACTGCCAGTTCTCCGGCAGGAAATTTCCGCCCAATGTCAATTCCTGCGTTGGTCTTGAAGGAGCCCAGCAGAGTGTAGACCACCGGATAAAGGGTAAAGATACACATGGAACCTACAAACAGCCATTTCAGGATCTGGCCGATCAGGTAAATCACATGATCTCTTTTTTCCGAGGGGGCGCATATCCGACCATTTTAATTTTTTCCGTGCCATTTTCCGTTCCTCCTTATTCACCGGTCACTGCGTCCAGCCGCTTGGCGAGAATCAGATACAGGCCAGTGACACCACCGATGATCAACGCTGCCACCAAACTGCAGGCTGCGCCATAGCCAAACTCCTGCACCACAGAGGAACCTGCGGTCATGGGGAAGAACAGCTGATAGATATACAAGAACATCACGTTGGTCTGATTCATGGGTACGCCTTCAGTCAGAACCATGATACTCTGATAATCCATAAAAAGGAGATCACCAGCGCCAACATCAGGATCATCTTCATGACGGGGGCCAGCAGAGGGATGGTAATGCGGAACAGGATCTGGGCTGCATTCGCACCATCCAGTTTTGCACTCTCATATACCTCTGTAGAAATACCGGTGAGGCCTGCAATGAAATAAACCATGTAGTTGCCGATACCGCCCCATGCAGCAATGATGATACAAGTCAGCATGGCGTACTTTACACCGAGCCAGTTGACATTTTCATCGATAATACCCAGCCACGTCAGGAAGCGGTTGATCTCGCCGTTGTAAGTGTTGAACAGCAGGTAGAAGATCAACGCCATAACAGCGCTGGACATAATGGTCGGGGTAAAGATAATGGATTGTCCGGTGGCGTTGAGCCGGGTGTTTTTGCTCAGCAGGAACGCCAGCATAAATGCAATGGGCAGCGTCAGCAGCAGTTTGCCTCCCACATAAACGAAGGTGTTCACGATGGCTGTCTTGAACACAGTGTCCCCTGGCAATGCGGGCAAAATTTGCAAAGCCTACAAATTTTGGGGTGCCGTAGCCCTTGTAGTCAAACATACAGTACCGTATTGTCCACAGGATGGGGTAGATGGTGAAAACAACAAACATGATCAGGTTGGGCAGAAGCATCAAATAGGATGTCTTCTCCTCCCGGATCCTTCTCCCAAGGCTTTTTTTTCCTCGTTTCCATAGTGTTTCCTCCTAACGGATTATCTGAAGGCATTTCTGATTATAAGTATACGGGGATTTTTTGAAACGTAGAGAAATGGATACCCGATTATGTTGAAAAAATTCCGATTCTTGTATCTGCTTCTGCATATTTCCGCTCAGCCGCTTTCCTGCAGGGTGCGGCGATAATCAGTGGGGGTAATATGCCAGTATTTTTTGTAACAGACGGAGAAATACCGGGAATCCGCATAGCCGGTGCGCTCTGCTACCTCATAGATCTTCAGGCTTTCGTCGTCCAAAAGCCGTTGTGCCTCCTTCATTCGCATTTCGGTCAGGTGTTCGGTGAAGGTCTGCCCGGAAGCCTGCTTGAACAGCTGCCGCAGGTAATTGGGGCTGATGTACAATTCCGCTGCTACATCATCCAGCGAAAACTGCAGATCGCTCAGATGTTCTCCCATGATCTCATCGATCCGGGACACCAGTTCCTGTCCAGGATTCTTTTTCTCTTCTGCAGCACGGCACAGGAGAAGAAGATTTTTAAAGCATTCCTGCAATTCCTCCAGGGTTCCGGCCTCCATGATCTCCTGATGGCAGGCCTTATATTCCACGTAGGTGATGGGGTTTTGTCCCCGGCGCTTCTTCAATACGGAAAGGCACATGTCCAGAACTGCCATTTTGATGTATGCTGCATCCACTACTCCATGGGGGTAGAACGAACTCAGAACTCCGTCTACTGCCCCTGCAATGGGCCTCCGCATCTCCTCCGGCCACCGTCAGTGCCACTTGCTCTGTCAGATGGGGGTCGATCTCAAGGCAGGCTGTTACCCGCGTCAGCAGCACGTCAGAGATGGTGCGCACCGGCGGAGCCATTTCATAGAAAGAATACTCCGCTGCTTCTTTTGCCTCGTGACCGGATTTTTTCCAACTTGTAGATATTGTCCTTGATCCCTCCCAGAAAAAAGTGGACCGTTTGATTCCATTTGCGCCGGATCGCCACCACCACAGCCGTCAGTTCACGGGTCAGCAAAAGCGCCGCCGCGGCATTGGTCACTTCCTGGTGGATGGAGAACACAATGAAAGACATTCCTTCCACAGAATGGTTCAGAACATAAGCATCCAGCTTTTTTTCAAAGCGCTGGTTCAACACTGCGGGCAGTTCCTGCCGTATCTCGGGGCCGCCCTGAAACAGTGCGACCAGATAACGGTCGCTTCCGATGCAGAACTGTTGTAACTCTTTCATTTCTTCTGAAGCAAGCTCCCCTGCACTGGCTCGCCACATAAGTTCCCGGATCTTCTGTTCCTGGTGCAGCCGTTGCTGCATCTGCTGCACCCGATCCTGCCACTGTTGTTGACGCTGGGTCAACTCTGCTGCAAAGGCATCCAGCCGTTGGATCAGAAGTTCTGTGTCCAGCGGCTTTAACAAATAATCTGATACCCCCAGCCGCATTCCCTGCACGGCGTATTCAAAATCATCGTAGCCGCTCAGGATCAGGAGTTTTGCATCCGGAAGTTCCTCCTTGATCTTTTCCAGAAACTCCAATCCGTTTACATGAGGCATGGTGATGTCGGTCATAATGCAGTCCGGTAGAAATCGTTCTGCCATTGCCAAGGCTTCTTTGCCGTCGCGAGCCGCCCCTACCACCTGCCACTCCGGGCAGCGTCTGGTAATAAACTGCCTTACCCCCTCCCGAATATTCGGTTCATCATCTGCGATCAAAATCTGAAACATCCCACTCCGTCCTTTCCGGAATATACTTTGGCAGATGAATGACTGCCTCTGTCCATTCTCCTGTACAACTCCTGAGCTCCAAACCATAGTCGCGGCCAAAATAGAGCCTGATCCGCTCGTTGACATTGAAGATGCCGTAACCACCATCGCTGACCGTTACGCCCCGCTTCAGATCTGCATTCAGGATCGTCAGTGTCTCTTGCGAGATTCCCAGCCCGTCATCACGGACACAGAGATAGACCCCCCTGGTTCTTCGCCTGCTGTAATAAGAATGGTGCCTTTCCGGTCCGATTCCTTGATCCCGTGATAAATAGAATTCTCCGCCAGAGGCTGTATCAGCAATTTGACCGTGTAGAGCTTTTTCAGTTCCTCCGGGATCCGGATCTGATAATCCAATCGATCGCCATACCGCATCTTCTGGATGTCTAGATAACTGCGCACATGGCAGATCTCTTGCTTCAGCGGAATGATCTCCCGCCCCCGGCTGAGGCCGATGCGGAAAAATTTGCCAGATCACGCACCATCTGGCTGATGTCCTCCGCTCCTGCGGCCTCTGCCTTCCACCGGATGGAGTCCAGCGTGTTATACAAAAAATGCGGGTTGATCTGGGCCTGCAAAGCCTGCAGTTCCGCTCGGCGTTTCAGCCGTTGCTCCAGTTCAATGGCATCATTCTTTTCCTCGAGCTGGTGGCTGTATTGCTTCTCCCTGTCCAGCATCTCATTGCTGCTCCGGAGCATCTGGTTGTAGCTTTTTGTCAGCAATGCGATCTCATCGTTGCCTTCATAGCAGAACTCCTGCCTCACATTCTGGCAATTGATCAACTCCCGCAAGGGGCTGTGAACCAATGGAGCATCAGCAGGCACACTATCCCTGTTACCATGATCAGTGTCCCGCCTTCCACAAGCAGCAGCTGCAGATAGGATCGGGATTCTTCCCGTGCTGTGGTAGATGCCTGCAGACACACGATGGTCCACGGTGTTACCGATACCTTGCGGGCGACACCGTAATACCTTTTTCCGTCTAATCTAACATCCAAAACTGTATTTTTTTTGCGGCGGTCAGCCGACTCAACAGCTCCGGTTCCCTCATCAACTCTTCCGCTGCGGCATTCACACAGGTCACGGGGTTGCCTTCCTGATCCAGCACAAGGATCGCCGATTCCGCTTCGGGAACGATTTTTCGGATCAGTGCCTGAATCTCCTTACAGTCCAGATTTACCACTAAAATGCATTTCCGGGTGGCAGAATACACCTGCGCTGAGGAGATACTGAATCGATAGAGCACTGGTACCACCCATTTCCGGGAGCGGAAGATCTCGTCATTGCGGACGGTGCAGAACTCCAGAAATGAATTTCCTTCCCGGATCTCGGACCACAGCGCAACTTTTTCCAGTGAAAACCCCGGAGTCAACAGGGTGCTGCCGTCCGTAAATGCACCATAATCCGTGTAGAGATACAGATCGCTGATCAGACTGTCGGACACCTTTTTTGTGGATAGGGGTGCAGCGAGATTGGACATTGCCACGCTGTAGGCTGCCGCATTGGGGTTTGCAAAGTAATTTGCCAAAATGCTGTCCAGCCCCGATTCAGCCTTAAAATAAAGCAGCCGCTCGATGCTCCCGCTAACGCGGGTGGACAGATAGTTCTCTGTCTGTTCCGCTGTTCGCAGAACGGTCTCTTCCATATTCTCCTCGATCGTGTCGTTGATATGGCGGTTCAGGATGATCTGATTCAGGGTGATGGCAACCAGAAAGATCACGGTGATGGTGGCAGTGACCTTCAGAACGATCGAACCATTGTGATGATGCGTGTGATTGTTCATACAGCTTCTTTCTTCTCAGAAGCACCAATAGAGGGACCCGAAGCCGGGTTCCTCTATTGGTGCTTCACATATATGGATCAAATGGGAGCGGAGTTCAGTTTAAGTTCCGATGCACGCGGGCATCTGTTATCAAACGGAAGTGTCCTGATTCTTTGCGGTAAAGTTGGGATAAACGATACGCTTTGCCCCATCGGCAACCGACTTATCATAGGCGTTGTTGTACCGATCGTTCAGCTCGCTGATGGCCTGATCAATGTCCTTTAGACCAAAAATGCACTGAACCGCCACGGTGGAGTAATCCTCGCCCTCGATGGAAATGGCGGGGCGGATCGGCCAGTTCTGATCATTTGCCCCAATGGCCAGATCCGGCATGGTCTCAATGGAGGTAAGCGGTTCTGCACCTTCCACGGCGCTCTTGATCATGACAGTGCCGAGACCGGCGGTATAATAGGGCCCCATGACCTCATCGCTGTGGAGGAATTCCATGACTTTCCATGCTTCATCCGGGTGCTTTGTGGAGGCATTGATCGCCTTATCGGAGCCGCCAAACCACAGGTTCTGCACACCGTCCGTATTTCCGGACAGGCTGGGGATCTGGCAGCAGTTCCAGTTGATATCCGTGGGAAACTGGCTCTGGTAAACGCCGGGCTCTGCATGGCTCAAGGAGAAATAGAAGGCAATGTTGCCTGCTGCAAACTGGGTGCGCAGGGGGTCAATGTCCAGAGACTCGCTGCCGGGGAATGCCACACCGGTGGAGTACATTTCACGGAACAGCTGCAGGACTTCTCTGTAGCTGCTGAAATCGTACTTGCCGTTCTTGAAGTCAAAGCCATAGCAGGTGCCGCCGCTGACCTGAACCACCGGATCGATGGAACGCATCACTGCGCTCATTGCGGATTTATAGTTGCTTAAGCAATGCCGTAGATCCCTTCGCCGCTCAGCTGCTTGGTTACCAGCGTAGCATCATCCACCAGCTCCTTCAGGGTCTTGGGAGGAGCAGAAATGCCCACCCGATCCAGCAGATCCTGGTTGTAAAACAGGCGACAGGCAGATGCGGTAAAGGGCAGGAGTAGATCCCGTCGCCCCAGGAGTTGATGCCCTGCACAAAAGCGCCATCCCAGAAACGTGCCTTGTACTCCTCCGTCATATACGGAGAGAGATCCAGCAGCATCTTCTTTTCGTCCACCTGTACCTCCAGCGGGTCCGTTCCACTGAGCTTGAACACATCCGGTGCAGTGTCGGTGCTGAAGGCGAGATCCAGCATCTGAGAATAGTTGTCGGCATAGACCTGGTAGTCGATATAAATGTTGTCCGAATTGGTCTTGTTGTATTCTTCGATCAGCGGAGTCAGATACGCCTGATCGTGACGGTCCGTGGTCCAGTAAGAGATGGTGATCACGCCGTCATCGCCGCCAGCGGTAGAACTGGCAGCCGCGCTGCTGGAACCGGAGTCCCCACAGGCGGCCAGAGATGCCGTCATGCCAACAACACCCATGACTTTAAGAAAATCGCGCCGGTTGATCTTTTTTCTTCATAATATTTCCTCCTCTTTTGAGAACAGAACCTTCTTCTACTGAGAGCATACCAAATCTGCCGGATTTCAGGGAGTAAAATATTCAGTTTTTATGTTCAAAAATTACTTCAGCCATTGTGAAAATCCAAAAAACGCAGAAACATTGCCCAATCCCATCGGGTAATATCGTGGCCGCCGGTGCGGCGGTGGTATCCAATTCGCCCGGTCAGGTATCCCGAGTCATTGGCAGGCGGCTGGCTGGGCAGAGGAGCATCCCCGAAGAGCTCCCAGGCACAACTGGCGCTCTTTGCACCATTCCACTCTGCATCAGGGTCGCTCCACCGATCCTCAGAGCCGCTGGTTATGTAACACAGCCGGGGTGCCACGCAGGCCACCAGCTGGTGCTGGTCAAAGGGAAGGGTCTCCTCTTTCCATGCATACTTCTGATAATTTTTGCAGAACCAATGGGGAAATGCTGCCGTGATGGAACCCACCGTCTCACCATGCTTGCCACGGGACACGGCAGCACCAGAGCAGCCGGAATCATTGACGAGGACCCCGCAGACCCTTTCATCCTGTGCGGCACACCAGAGCGCCGCCTTGCCGCCGCGCGAGAAACCACCCACCGAGATTCGGGCCGGGTCGATGCCCGGGTGTTTTACCAGCAGGTCTACCACACAGCTCATCCCAAAGGCCCAGATGTCCAGGGTCCCCATGCATCGGCAGGTAGTGCATCTGTACTGAGCCCAAAAAGCTTTGCCAGTGGGCCGGGATACTGCGCAGCATCGTCGGGCTGCAATGCACTTGCATAGAAGGTCACGGCTGCCCGGCCCGATTGTACAATCTGTTCAGCAGGCCAGTATTCCTGCTCCGTTTCCTGTTCGATATCAATGAGCGACGGCCCGCCGCTTCCGGCTGGCATATTCCGGAAAAAATTCATGGCCTCTTTGCGCCACGCTTCCGGGGCATTGGCCAGCAGTTTTTCCATCTGATCAGGCCCCATTTTCGGCCCGGGAGAGGCTGTCTTTTCGTGATTGCAAAGGAACAGGACTGCCGGGACCTTCTGCGTTCCCTCCGGACGCACCAGCACCACGGGGAATTCCAGACTTCCCTGCTTCGTTTTCAGACAGATATCCCAGATCTGCCGTATGGCTTTGCATTTTGGCAGATACTCTTCTGACCGCAGGCGTTCGGTCTGTTCATAGGGAACTTCCGGCCGGATGCCGTACTCCTGCGAGCGGAACAACGCGAGCAACGCTTCCCGCCGTGCATTCCAATTCTGCGGAGTCGTATTCTTTTCCAATACCAACGGCAAATTCATCTGATATTCCTCCTAACCGGGGACGGATCATGCCCCTTTTCATCATATCATCCGCAGCAGCATGGCGGGTTGAAAAAATTCAGGAGATGCTTCAAAATACACCGAACCTGATACAGTGATGTCGCTCCGGCCAGCCGAATGACTTATAATGTTTTATATAAACAGATGCCAACGCGGTATCAGGGTACTTTAGTGAGGAATGAACATGAAGCATTTTGAGATCTACAAAAAGACCCCGCCACCGGCGCTTTGTACCCGGAAGGACAGCGGCGAAAAAAGGGCTAGCCCGTATCCTGGAGATCGTTGTGCGGGACTTTTGGCAGTTGCTGGGTTCCGGCTTGATCGCCACGGCGGCGGCTCTGCCCTACGGACTCTGTATCATGCTGTTCCTGCCATCCAGTGCTCTGGGACCGCTGATCCTTTCCTGTGTTGTCACCGGCGCTCTGGCCTCTGTCTTCGGGATGAACCTGCTGGATACAATTTTGCGCTGTCTGCGGATGAGGCCGGTTTTTGGTCTTTCCAATACAAAAAGTCTCTGAAGAACAACACCCTGCTTACCGCTTTGTTCGGGGCGGTATTCGGCCCGTTATTTGCTGTGGATCTGGCAGGGTTAAGTCTGGCGGTACGCCGCGGCCAAAAAGCGTGTTTCAGGTCGAGTTTCTGGTGATATCCATAATCTTCCTGCTGGGCTTTGCGCTGAACCTTGCCATCCAGATCCCTCTGATACAGCTCCCTGTATCAGCACTGCTCAAAAAATGCCTTTCTGCTGTTTCAGGGGCAACCTTGGGTGCTCGCTGATGGCTGTTGCCGCATTGATCGGTTATGCTGCACTGTTTGTTCTGCTGCCAGCCACTTTGTCATTCCTGCTCATCGTCTCCAACCTGTGGCTGCCGATGCTGACAGCAGCATTTCTGCTCTATGGCTGTGTTGAAAGAAATTTTAGCATAGAATCACGGATCCTGCAAGGAAACGACCCGAATCCTTTTCTGTAACCAAACAGGCCTGCTTCGCATCACTGTGGGGCAGGCCTGTCTTTTGTTTATGAGACCACCCGGTTTTGGGATCCCAGCCCAAAAAAGAATGTCGGTTCGTACATTCCCCTCTGCTCTCTGGCAAATTACAGCACGGATGTGATATAATGGAGAAAAACCACCGGGGAACGGCACAAAAAGAAGGAGGCTGGCATGATGGGGCAGAGGCAGCGAGAACAGGTTCAAAGAGGCTGTGCGGTGGGCACCGTGGTGCTGCTGGCATGGCTGTGCCGGGTGCTCCCGCTGGAGGGCCTGCCCTCCGGCCTGCAGGAAGCCTGCGGCATCCTCCGGAGCCTGCTGTATCTGAGCCTGTTCGCAGGGTGGGGGATCTCCCTGTACAACCGCACGGTGCATCCGCAGGTGCGGCGGCTGCTGCTGAACGTGGATCTGTTGATGCTGTTCTGGATTCTTGTGCGCACCCTGCGGTTCCAGCTGAACACTCCCCGGGGATGGATCGGATGCTGGGGTACCTCTACTATGCCCCCATGCTGGGGATACCGGTGCTCTGCGTTCAGCTGGTCCTGACGGTGGACAGATCCGAGCGCTACCGCCTGTCTGCCTGGGCCAGAATGCTGTGGCTGCCCTCGGCGGTGCTGCTGGAGCTGGTGCTGACCAACGACCTGCACCAGCAGGTGTTCCGGCTGCAGCAGCCCTGGAACGAAAACTACCAGTACGGCTGGCTTTTCGGTCTGGTGGTGGGGTGGATCGTGATCTGCATCCTGCTGGCCTTTGGGATCATCGCCCACAAGAGCCGGAACCCCGGATCCTCCGGCGGCTGCCCCTGCCTGCCATTCCGATGGTGCTGCTGGGGGTATACGCGGTGCTTTTTACGGCTTCCATATCCCCCTGATCAAGCAGTTTCTGGGGGATATGACCATCGTTCACTGCCTGATGACGGCGGCTTCGCTGGAAGGGGGCCTGCGCTGCGGCCTGATCCAGTCCAACACCGGCTATGAGGAGCTGTTGCGCGTCACCTCTCTGGCGGTGCAGCTGGTGGATCGGCAGGGCAACGGTACTGCTGCTCCGAGAACGGCCGCATGGTGGACCGCCGGGAGCTGCAGGCCGCCATGAACGGCACGGTGCGGCTGGACGAGCACACCCTGCTGCGCAGCGCACCGGTGCAGGGCGGCTATGTGATGTGGCAGACAGACATCACCGAGCTGGTGGAAAACATGGAGCGCCTGAAGGAAAACCGAACGGAGCTGGCAGAGCGCAACTATCTGGAACAGCAGAACTACGAGGTGGAGCGCAAGATCAACGCCCTGCGGGAGAAAAACCGCCTGTACGATCTGCTGCAGCGCCAGCTGGCCCCCAGATCATCCGGATGGATCAGCTTCTGACCCGATACCGCGCGGCCCCGGAGGAAGAAAAAGCGGCAGCTGCTGGGGCAGGTGGCGGTGCTGGGCGCTTACCTGAAACGGGGTGCCAACCTGATGTTTCTGGCCCAGCAGCACCGGTATGTGCCCTCGGCGGAGCTGCGGTACGCGCTGGAGGAATCCATCAGCAGCCTGGAGCTGGCCGGGGTGGAGTGCGCCATGGAGGTGACCCATGGGGTCCGGCTGCCGGCAGAGGCGGCGGCGGCCTGTTACAGTCGGTTCGAGTCGGTGGTGGAGGGGACGCTGGGGCAGCTGGATGCCCTGTTTGTGCGGGCCATCTGGACGGACCACCGGCTGAACCTTTATCTTTCGGTGGAGACCGGGGCAGACCTGAAAGCCGCCTGCCCCGCCGCTGTGCAGGAGGCCCCGGGCAGCTGGGTGCTGAACGATCACTTTGAAGGAGGTGCCCCGGAATGTGGAACAAACTGAAGCAGTGGCTGCACCCGGACCACATCACCCGCAGTTCCATCAAGGAGGGCTTTGACGACCTGCCCGCGGCGGTGTGCTACTTTACCCCGGACGGCATCATCCGGCTGTGCAACCGGCAGATGTTCCGGGTCTACCGTGCCCTCTCCGGCCGGGATCTGCAATCGCTGGAGGAGCTGCACCAGCAGGTGTGGGCCCCCCCCCATGGCCGAAGGGTGGACGGCAAAAATCCGTCTTTTGTGCTGCCGGACGGCACCTGCTGGCTCTACTCGGAGCAGACCGTGTTCGGGGAGGGGGCCGCCCCCATGTGGAGTGCATCTTTTCAGAGGTGACAGACCTGCAGCGCCAGCGGCAGGAGCTGCTGCGGCAGAATCAGGAGCTGCTGCGGATGAACCGGGAGCTGCGCCGGCTGTCGGAGAAGCGTGCAGGAGATGACCCGGGAAAAAGAGATCCTGGAGTTCAAGACCCGGCTCCACGATGAAATGGGCTACGGCCTTACGGCGGTGCGGCAGTGCCTGCTGCAGCGGAAGGACCCGGCGGAGCTGGAAGCCTCCCTTGAACAGATGAACAAGGCGGTGCAGCTGTACCGAAAGGACAGTGAGGCCCCGCCGGAGGAAAACGAGTGGGACGTGTTTGTGGAGGACGCGGCCCAGCTGGGGGTCACGGTGGCCCTGCAGGGGCCCATGCCCCGGCAGCGCCAGCAGCTGCTGCTGACCATTGCCCGGGAGTGCATCACCAACGCGGTGCGCTACGCCGGGGCCAACCGGTTGGAGATCACCATCACCCCGCAGGGCGGGGGCCAGCGCTGGCAGTTTGAAAACGACGGCCCGCCCCCGCAGACCCCGCCATTACGCCGGGCGGAGGGCTTACCGCCATCCAGCGCCGGGTGATGCAGGCGGGCGGAACCATGGAGGTGCAGGCCCGGCCCCGCTACCGGCTGTGTGTGAACCTGCCAAAGGAGGAAACGATATGACCAGCGTTTTGATCGTGGAAGACCAGCGGATGCCCCGGGAGAACATGGAGCACCTTGTGGAGGACAGCGGCCGCTACCGCCGGGTGGCCTCCCTGAGCACAGCGGAAATGGCGCTGGCCCAGTGCGCCCGGCACACCGTGGATCTGGTGCTGATGGATGTGTGCACCAAGGGCAGCCGGGACGGCATTGATGTGGCGGCAGAGATCAAGGCCTGGTACCCGGAGACCAAAGTCATCATCATTACTTCCATGGTGGAGGAAAGCTACCTGAAACGGGCAAAGGCCGCCGGGGCCGAGAGCTTCTGGTACAAGGATGTGTCCCCGGAGAGCCTGCTGGAGGTGATGGACCGCACCATGGCGGGGGAAAGCCTCTACCCGGACCGCACCCCGGAGACCCGCCTGGGGCAGGTCAGCAGCACCCAGCTCACCCCACGGGAGATCGAGGTGCTGCGGCTGGTGTGTGAGGGGCTGGAATATGAGGAGATCGCTGCAGAGCTGGGCATCTCCTCCCGCACCGTGAAGCGCTTTGTCTCTTCCCTGCTGGAAAAAAACCGGCTACTCAACCGCACCCGCCTGGCCATTGCCGTTACCAAGAAAAACTTCATCCTCCCCCCATCTGGAGGAGTGAGATTTTGCCGTGCAAAACCCCTCAGTCACGGCTTGCGCAAAGACGGAAGGGTTGTACAAAGGCGAAGCCTGCCCGTGAGACAGACCCCCCTGCAAAGGGGGGCTTTTTTATGCGCATTTTGCTCCCAAAAGTGCCAAATTGTGGAACACGCCGGAAATACTGGAAAAACTTTGGGCAGAACACCGAAAAATTTTCACAGTTTTGTCCCTTATGGCCCATGCGGAGCCGCGGGGCGGTGTGGTATCCTTGATACAGTAAAACGTTCTGCATCCATGTGGCGAGACACTGCCCGGAAAGGAGGCCGTGGACATGAAATGTGTCGTAGTCGATATGCGCAACAGGCTCTTTGGCGATGCGATATCGGGTTCCCTGCAGCACTTTGACGCAGGGTTCCGGGTCTACCAGACCGAAGGAACCGCTGCGGAGGATCTGTGTGTGGATACCCATGCCGATGTTCTTGTTGCAGAGGTCACGGCCTACCCGCCGTGGCGGCTGGAACAGCGGCTGGACCTGTGCCGGAGGCTGCGGCAGGGGTTGCCCGGCTGCCGGGTGACGCTGGTGGTAGATGAGGTGTGCGAGCCTCAACTGGCGGACCAGGTGCGGCGGGCGAAAAAGGACGGTCTGATCGACGGGTTCTTTTTACAGCTCTGTCTCCTCCGACTATCTCTCTGCTATGATCGATGCCCTGTGATCCCTTTGAAACAAACAGCATGATTCTGGAAAGGAGCAACTACCATGACGAACAAGAAACTGAAGATGGCGGCAATGTCCGTGGCCCTGACCGCCTGTGTGGCCGCAAGCCCTCTGGCAGCAAAAGCAGATGCTCCGGAAGCAGCTCCGCAAGAAAAGGAGCCTGTGGCGGAGGAAACCAAGAAAGAGGAAAACACCGCAGAACCTCAGGACAACAAGCAGTCCGAAAAAGCGCAGGAGACCCTGAAGGATGCGGAAGTCAAATATAATAAAGATAATCCCACGACCAACCCTGACGGCTCCCAGAAGCTGGATGGCGTGATCGTGACCAACCCCGAGGGCGGCGAGACCAACCCCAACCCCCAACCCCGAGGGCGGCAAGACTGAGACCCCAACCCCAACCCCAACCCCGACAGCGGCGAGACCAACCCCAACCCCAATCCCAACCCCGAGGGCGGCGAGACCAACCCCAACCCCAACCCCGAGGGCGGCGAGACCAACCCCAACACCCGACCCCGAGGGCGGCAAGACTGACCCCCGAAGAGAAAAAGCTCGAAGAGAAAAAGCCCGAGGAAAAAGAACCCGAGGAGAAAAAGCCCGAGCAGATCGGCACCGCTGAAAAAGACCGAGAAGTCCGAGACCACCGTGGAGACGAAACCTGACCCCGGCGCAGAGCCCATTGTGGACACCACCACCCCGCCCACCGTGGAGAAGAACCCGGACGGCTCCTCCGTCATCACCCAGCCCACCGTGACCCCCGGCAAGGAGACCACCACCACCACCGGCACCGGCGAGGCCACGGGCAATCTGCACGAGAAAAAGGAAGAGGTTCCGAAAGCGGACATCAACCTAAAAAGGAAGAGCTGGGCGAGAAGCCGGACATCAGCTGGAATATTGAGAAGGGCGCTGACGCGGTCAACGGCTACAAGGTAGAGGATGTGACCAACAATGGCAACCAGCAGACCCTCAAGCTGAAGAAAGAGGAAAAAACCACCGCTGAGATGACCGCTGAAGACATCGCCAAGCTGGTGGATGCCGAAAAGCCCACGGTGAACCCCGACGGCACCTATACCCTCACCCGGACCGAGACCATTCTGGACGCAGAGGGCAACCCCCAGACCCGCACCACCTACATCACCATTCAGGATAACAAGGTCACCACCAAAACCACCACCGAGCTGACCATCACCCGGCAAAAGGAAAAGCTGTATGGCAATGCAGAGATTGAAGACAAGGTGGAATACCCCAGTATCACGGTTACCAATCAGGCGAAGCCTGAGGATACGCAGACCATCACCCCTGACCAGCTGAAAGAGATGCTCGACAAGGGCGAAAAAAAGGATGACGGAATCCATTACACCAAGGACGGCAAGGAGTACGTTATTCAGGTGGGCCCCGAAATCGAAGGAGAGCCGCTGAGCAACGCAGAGATCGTTGCCAAGACTGAACAATGCGCGGTATACTCTGGGCAAGGACGACGGCGAGATCTACTACACCACCGATTACGGCGAGAAAGTTAAGCTGGAAAAGGTGCAGAAAGAACATCTCCGCTGGAGCCTCACTTATAAAGTGACCCTGACGACCACGGAGAATGGCGAAAAAAGGAACCGCCGGTGAGAAGAATGCTACGGAAAAAGCCAAGAAAGATGCCATCCGGAGCGCCCTGACCACGGCAGTGGATCAGCTGGGCATTGAGGACCCGGCTACCGCCAGCCAGCTGAAGGCAAAAAATCAGCGGCCTGACCTTTACGCAGGAGCAGCTGGACAACGGCGGCACCTTTACGACAGAGGAGATTGGCGGCAAGATCTACACCTTGACTTACAGCGCCGCTGGGGCAGAGGTTACGGAAACTAAGCCCACAGATGCAACCGACACCGGCAAGAAGCCCGAGGACATCATCGATGTGAAGGAAAATACCGTTAAAGGCACGGCGTATGTGACAGGCTCCAAGATCACCTATCTCCATGGTGAAAAGTACGAAACCACCGGTATGGGCGAACTGGGCATTGGTGCTGATTTCACCACGGCTCCGGCTGATGCTGTTCCGGGAAGCGTCACGACGGATACATCTGGCCGGATCACCAGCTATAAGGATACAGCGGGCAACATCCATAGCTTTGAGTATGATGATAATGTTGCCCTGGACGACCTGAAGCCCGAAGAAAGAACAGAACTGGATAAGGCTGCAACAAAGAACGGCTGGGATACGGAAATCAAGAACGCAACCCTGACCCGGGTGAAGTGGACGGTCAAATCCCCCGATACCGAGACCCCGCAGACCACTCCCATTGAGAAGGGTGAGACGGTTGACATCGTGAATGAAAATAAGTGGAGCCAGACCGACAACAACGGAACGTTTGACTTTACACACGGTGAAACGACCTATACCGGGATGAAGCTGGAAAGTACGTCTAAAGATGGTAAAACCAGAACCTAAAAAGACCGAAGCCAATGGCACTGTGACCATCATCACCGTTACCACCCAGCAGCTAGACATCAAGGCTCAGTTTGATAAAAAATTTGGCGAAGGCAAGTACGAAATAAATGCCGCCGAACATACCGTTACCTACACGGGAGAAGATGGCAAGACCTACACGGCACGCTACGATGATAAGAAAGAGGAGCTGACTGTGGAAGTCCAGAAGCCGGACGTGGTTGCAGCCACCGGCAGCACGGATGCGGAAGCTGAGGCGGCGTTCCGCAAAAAGCTGGAAAAAGCCCTTAAAGATGCTGAGGATGCCGGTGAGACCCTTGTCATCGAGTATACTAAGGACGGCAAGATCGAGACCCTGACGGTTACCAAAGGAAACGAAATGGGAAGAAATTTCCAAGCTAGTGGGACATGTGGTCAACTATAATGCCATGACCGATGCCGAGCTGACTACGTACCTGAAGGAGCTGGAAAAAACCGCCCAGGAGGACGGCAAATACTACACCGGCTCCACCGATTGGGATGGAACGCCTTACTACTGGGATGATGCCAGTGGTAAGATGCAGCGTGTTCCTCCGGAGAAGAAGATTGATCAGAGGTGGTACGGAGACTATGTAATAATCGACGGTGAAGAGCATAGAGTCCACTATAACAGGAACGACATCGACCACCTTGATCTGGCAACGGATTCCCATCTGACCCTGTCGGAGAAGGAGAAAGACGGAAAGGCGAAGACCGATGACTGCGTCCTGCTGAACCCCACGCTGAAATGGAGCGAGAGTGCAGAAACGCTTGTAAAGGGAGGAGGCACACAGGCGAACTTTGTGGATCGCATCACCTACGACCACGAGAATGACAACAATCCAAGCACCGGCCACTACGAGTATCCCCGTGCCAGCTGGGATGAGAAAACGTCCGCAAAAGATGACAACGCCCCCACAAAGAGCGTTTTCTACAAGGTCGAGGGCAAGGTGGCTTACGGCAAACTGGGCGATGCCTATGAGAAAGCGCCTGGCGAGCGGGGTTATGCGGCCGCTAAACAGAGAGCAGAGGCTGACCTGAAAAAATATATAGCAGATCATCCGGAGCTGGACCTGAGCAAGGCACAGGTCGTTGAGATCTACAAGGACCAGACAAAGGGCGGCGGCAAACGCTACTACCAGATCTACCTGTACCGGCTGCTCCACATCTCTGTGGTTCAGCTCCGGCATCAGCTCATCGCTGATGATGGTGAGCATCTGCTCCAGCTTGTCCACGTCCTCTTCGGGAAGCGCTTGCGCACCCGCTCGATCACGGTGCTCAGATAGGAATAGCTGATGTTGTAGTAGTCGATATACTTCTGGGTGGGGCGCAGGTGATACTCCCGGCGGTCGGTGGTGGACTGGATCTTTTCCACATAGCCCTTGCGCACCAGCGAGCCGATCTTGTAGGCCGCATTGGGGGTGGAGATCTGCATCATCCGGGAGAACTCCGCAATGGTGGGCTCCCCCATGGCCATAATGCCCTCCATGCAAAAGGATTCCACCGTGGTCAGGGTCGCCTCACGGGTGGCAAAGCGCTGGAACACGTTCTGGTAGAAATGGAGCTTGAACTTGGTATAGACATCGTTGAATGCTTTTTCCAGCATGGTACGGTCTCCCTTCGAACACTCAATTTCCTTTAGTATATCACGCTTTGGTCTTTTTGCCCAGCTTTACGCGCAGAATGTTCAGCACCACCAGCTCCAGCACAATGGCAACGCCCAGCAGGATCAGCGAGGTCCACAGGCTGGCGCTGCTGCCCAGGAACATCTGGGTCAGGCCGGTGATCACATAGCACGCGGCGGAACAGGATGCGGCGGTAATGGCGTAGGGCAGCTGGGTGGAAACATGGTTTACATGCTCACACTGCGCACCGGCCGAGGCCATGATGGTGGTATCGGAAATGGGAGAGCAGTGGTCGCCGCACACAGCGCCGGACAGGCAGGCGGCAATGGAGACCACCAGCATCTCGCCGTGCGGGAAGGCGTGGCAGACGATGGGGATCAGGATGGAGAAGGTGCCCCAGGAGGTGCCGGTGGCAAAGGCCAGGAAGACCGCCACCAGGAAGATGATGACCGGCAGCAGGTACTGCAGGGCGGCGGCGGAGCCGCTGAGCAGGTTGGCCACATAGTACTTTGCACCCAGCAGGTTGGTCATGCCGGAAAGGGTCCAGGCCAGGGTCAGGATCAGCATGGGGCTGACCATGGCCTTGAAGCCCTCGGGGATGCAGGCGGCAAAATCCTGGAACGTCATCACGCTGCGGACACGGTAGAACACAAAGGTGAACATCAGGGCAATGCTGCTGCCCAGCACCAGACCGGCGGAGGCGTTGCAGTCGGAGAAGGCGGTGATGAAGTCCACACCGCGAAAGAAGCCGCCGGTGTAGATCAGGCCAAAGATGCAGGCCGCGATCAGCACCAGCACCGGGGCCACCAGATCAATGACATGGCCGTGGGCATCGTCCCCGGCATCCACATCGTCGCCGTAGGGGCGGTCGGCCGTGGTGAAAAGGTCACCGGCCCGGGCGTTGTCCTCGTGCTGCTTCATGGAGCAGTAGTCCGTGCCCGTGAAGATGAGGAACAGGCTCATCACAATGGTCAGCAGGGCGTAATAGTTGTAGGGAATGGTGCGCAGGAACATGGTAAAGCCGTTGATGCCGGAGCCTTCGGGCACGCTGGAGGTAACGGCGGCGGCCCAGCTGGACACCGGCGCAATGATGCACACCGGGGCTGCGGTGGAATCAATGAGGTAGGCCAGCTTTGCGCGGGAGACCTTCTGCCGGTCGGTCACGGGGCGCATCACAGAGCCCACGGTCAGGCAGTTGAAGTAGTCGTCCACAAAAATGAGCACGCCCAGAATAAGGGTGGCAAACTGCGCCCCGGCCCGGGTATGGATGTGGGTGGAGGCCCAGCGGCCAAAGGCGGCGCTGCCGCCGGCCTTGTTCATCAGGGCCACCAGAATGCCCAGCATCACCAGAAAGACCAGAATGCCCACGTTGCTGCTGTCAGAGAGCTTGGCGACCATGCCGCCGTCCTCGTTGAAGAACAGGGTGGTGACCGCCAGCTCCAGGTTGCCGTTGGCAAAGAGCAGCGCGCCGGTGGCAATGCCCACCAGCAGGGAGGTGTAGACCTCCTTGGTGTTCAGGGCCAGCACAATGGCCACCACCGGCGGCAGCAGGGAAAGCATGGAGCTGTACACCGCGGGGGCGTAGCTGGCCGGGTCGGCAATGGTGCCGGGGGTGGCTGCGGTGCACCACAGCAGCAGGGCAAACACCAGCAGTGCCCCCACCCAGGAGAGATTTGTCTTTTTCATAAATGATTCCTCGCTTGATTTTTTGTCCCGGCCCGGGGCAGACTATTCCTATTGCAAACGGAAAGGGGGCCGCCGCCACGCCGGATTATAAAGCGCTGTATTTTGAACTGTTCCGCGTCAACGAACAGGCAATCCGCCTGCTGACCGCCGCCCAGCAAAAGGCAGAAGCGCAGGTGATGGAAGAGGACAGAGAGCCGCTGTATGTGCACGGCCAGCCTGCCCACAATGCCAAAGGCTCCCCCTTTGGGGGAGCTGGCAGCGCCAACGGCGCTGACTGAGAGGGCGAGGCCGTTACCCCTTCTTCGCTCTCTGCCTTTGCAGCAAACTTGGCGTTGTTGATGATGAACCGCTCGTGCACGCCGCCGCCCACGGGGCCTTTCTCGTCGTGCAGGGAGACCTTGAACACCAGCTTGCGGCCCTCCACAGCGGTCAGCTCGCTCTCGCAGGTCACGGTCATGCCCACAGGGGTGGGGGCGCTGTGCTCCAGCTCCAGCCGGGTGCCCACGGTGCCGCAGCCCTCGTCCAGCGCGGCGGCAACGCTCATCCAGCAGGTCTTTTCGGCCAGTGCCACCAGTGCGGGGGTGGCAAACACGTCCAGCGTGCCGCTGCCCATGGTCTTTGCAGTGTTCTCGGAAGTAACGGCGACACTCTGCTCGCCGCGGATTCCAGCTTCCAACATAAAAATACATCCTTTCCAGATGCCCGAAGGCGAAAATTTTGAAATACATTGTTAGAATACCACACTTTTGGCACAGATGCACCTGTTTGGGCGTTTTTTTCTGCAAATCTCTTTCTGTTTGGCGCAATTTGCGGTATCATTGGCCCGAAAGGGATGGAAAAAACATGAACGACTTCTGGAAATCCTCCGATATCACCCATGCGGAGCTTGGCCCGGACTTCCGGTGTTACCCGATGTACGGTAAAATCCATTTGATCGAGCTTGCCCTCTCGTTGGTGTTCATTGTGGGGATGGCCCTGTGGTACCGCCGCAGCTCGGCCTCTGCCCGGCGGCGCATCCTCGTGGGCGTTACCATTGCCCTGCTGGCCGATGAAGCTGCCCTGCTGCTGGGCATGGCTCTGACCGGTCAGTGGAACTGGAGCTATCTGCCGCTGCACCTGTGCAGCATCAACGTGTTCGTCTGCCTGTACAACACCCTCACCGACCGCAGCTGGTGCAAGGAGGAGCTGTATGCCCTGTGCATCCCCGGCGCGGCACTGGCTCTGCTGTGCCCCAGCTGGCGGGATGTGCCCGGGTGGTTCACGCTCATCAATCTGCACTCGGTCAGCATCCACGCCCTGCTGGTGCTCTACCCGGTTCTGCTTGTGGTGAGAGGCTACCGCCCCAGCGCCCGCCGTGCCCCGCAAGTGCTGGCTTTTTTGTTTGGCTCTGCCCTGCCTATTTACTTCTTGAATAAACCACTGAATACCAATTTCTACTTTCTGAACAATCCCTACGGCAATGTCATCACCAGTGCGTTTACCCGCCTGCTGGGTGAAAAATACTATATTCTGGGCTTTCTGCCCGCCATTGCGGTGGCGCTGTGTCTGATGTATCTGCCGTGGGTGGTAGCGGATGCCCGGCACAAAAAGAGAAAATAAGTGCTTTCTGCAAGCTGCCTTGTCCCCACCGGGCAGGGCCCCTTTTTGTTTGCCCCAAAACGCCGGCTGTCTGCAAATTGAAACTGCAAATTTCTTGCGTTTTGCGGTTTGTTTTAACTTTTTGAAAAGTGGACAGAAATCTTTGCAAAACCTCTTGACAGAAGCTCTTCTGCATGATAACATGAACACATGAACAGACGTTCATGTAAAACGCAGCAAAAGGAGATCGGACATGATCGGATTGGAGCAGATGTCCCCGGCGGGGCAGGAAAACACGGAACCGGTGGTGATGCCGGATGACGAGGTGCTGTATGAGCTGGCCGACCTGTTCCGGGTGTTCGGCGACTCCACCCGCATCAAGATCTTATATGCGCTGCATGACAATGAGCTCTGCGTGCAGGACATTGCCAATGCGGTGCAGCTGAGCCAGTCGGCAGTGAGCCACCAGCTCCGGGTGCTTAAGGACACCAAGCTCGTGCGCTTCCGCCGGGATGGCAAAACCGTTTACTATGCACTGGATGATGACCATGTGAGGAGCATCCTGTCGATGGGCATGGACCACATTGAGGAGTAAACGGAAAACGCAGTACAAAGCCTCCGGGCGCACAAGGCGTGCCTGAGAGGTCCACATAAAATAAAGAGAGGTACCTATGATGAAGAAGACCTACAAGATCGAAGTTGACTGCGCAAACTGCGCCCAGAAGATGGAGGATGCCGCCAACACCGTTGCAGGTGTGGCACAGGCTACCGTCAGCTTTATGACCCAGAAGATGAAGGTCGAGTTTGCTGAGGGTGCAGAGCCCCACGATACCATGGTGAACGTTCTGACTGCCTGCAAAAAGGTCGAGGACGACTGCGAGATCTTCGATATCTGAGGAAACAGGGGTTTGTAACTCCGGTACGGCTCTCCCCTGCGGGGGAGCTTTTTTGTAGCACATTTTTCGGGCAGAACGGCCCAAAAGCCGGTGCGGGAAACTGTGGAAAAGAAAACGGGTTTTCAACAGTTTCCACCGGGTTTTCAACAGCCTCTGCGAAAAAGTGCAAAAAGAAACGCGAAAAAGCAGGTTTTCTCCGGGAAAAGTCCGTGGAAAACTCAGGGGAAAACGTGGAAAAGTCTATCCCGTGGGGAAAACCTGTTGAATCCACCCCGCCCGCCGCGGCGCATTGCGGCCCAGAACCCAGAAAAAAGGAGAGAACAGATATGAATAAAAAGCAGAAGAAGAACCTGTACCGGATCATTGCTGCTCTGGTGCTGGTGCTCATCCTCAAATTGCTGCCCCAGTTTCCCACGCCGGTGGAGCTGCTGCTCTACTGCATCCCCTATCTGGTGGTCGGCTGGGATGTGCTCCGCAAGGCACTACTGGGCATCAGAAACCGCCAGCCCTTTGACGAGTGCTTCCTGATGGCCGTTGCCACCGTGGGCGCGTTTGCGCTGGGCGACTATGTGGAGGGCTGCGCCGTTATCATCTTCTATCAGATCGGCGAGCTGTTCCAGAGTGTGGCCGTGGGCAAGAGCCGCCAGAGCATTTCCAGCCTGATGGATATCCGCCCCGATTACGCCAACGTTGAGGACGAGGACGGCAAACTGGAGCAGGTGGACCCCGATGATGTGGAGGTAGGCACCGTGATCGTGGTCCAGCCCGGCGAGCGGGTGCCCATTGATGGCATCATCGTGGAGGGAACCTCTGCCCTGAACACTGCCGCCCTGACCGGCGAGAGCCTGCCCGGGATGTCCGCTCCGGCGATGAGGTCATCAGCGGCTGCGTGAACATGACCGGTCTGTTGAAGGTCCGGACCACCAAGGAGTTCGGCGAATCCACTGTTTCCAAGATCCTCGACCTTGTGGAAAATTCCAGCATGAAGAAGGCCCGCACTGAGAACTTCATCACCCGCTTTGCCCGGGTCTACACCCCTGCCGTCTGCTACGGTGCACTGGCGCTGGCCTTTGTTCCCCCCATCGTTCTGCTGCTGATGGGCCAGCCCGCCCGCTTCGGTGACTGGGTCTACCGCGCCCTGACCTTCCTGGTCATCAGCTGCCCCTGCGCTCTGGTCATCTCCATCCCGCTGAGCTTCTTCGGCGGCATCGGCGGCGCGTCCGCCTGCGGCATCCTGGTCAAGGGCTCCACCTATCTGGAGGAGCTGGCCCGCACCGGCATCGTGGTGTTTGATAAGACCGGCACCCTGACCCAGGGCACCTTTAAGGTGGTGGGCATCCACCCCGAAAACGGTGTGACCGGGGATGCCCTTGTGGAGCCACCGCACTGGCCGAGAGCTGGTCCAAGCACCCCATCTCCCTGAGCATCAAGAACACTTACGGTAAGGACATCGACCCCAGCCGTGTGACCGATGTGCAGGAGCTGGGCGGCCACGGCGTGACCGCAAAGGTGGACGGCAAAACCGTCGCCGCCGGCAACGCCCGCCTGATGGCAAAGCTGGGCCTGACAGTTCCCGAGATCACCGAGCCGGGCACCATCGTACATGTTGCCATGGAGGGCAGATACGCAGGTTATCTGCTCATCGCTGATGTGGTCAAACCCCACAGTGCTGCTGCCATCAAGGGCCTGAAACAGGCCGGTGTCGCAAGACGGTCATGCTGACCGGCGACGCGGAGCCTGTGGCAAAGGCCGTTTCCGCCGAGCTGGGGTCTGGATGAATACCATGCAGGCCTGCTGCCCGGCGACAAGGTGGACCAGATCGAAACGCTCATCGCCGCAAAGCAGCCCAAAGAAAACCTCGCTCTTTGTGGGCGACGGCATCAACGATGCCCCGGTTTTGTCCCGTGCCGATGTGGGCATCGCCATGGGTGCTCTGGGCTCCGATGCCGCCATCGAGGCCGCTGACGTTGTCCTGATGGACGATGACCCGGCCAAGATCGCGCTGGCCATGCGCATTGCCCGCCGCACCCTGCGCATCGTGTATCAGAACATCGTGTTTGCTCTGGCAATCAAGTTCGCCTGCCTGGTGTTGGGTGCGCTGGGTCTGGCCAGCATGTGGACCGCCATCTTCGCCGATGTGGGCGTGATGTCCTGAACGCCACCCGTGCCCTGTACACCAAAGATCCTATTTCTCCGGATTTTTGCCCCCGCCGGCGAGAACTCCAACTTTGACCTATTTCTCCGGTTTCCACGGCGAAAATTCGCATGACCGAGAGTGCTGTCTGGGCCGATGGCCGCTATTTTGTGCAGGCCGAGAAAGAGATCGCCGGCACCGAGATCCAGCTCCAGAAGATGGGCGAGCCGGGTGTCCCCACGGTAGAAGAGTATTGCGGCGCCAGGGTCCTGCCGGAGAGCGGCTAAGCTGGGTCTGTGGCCTGACGGCCTCCTGCGGGCTGGTGCGCGGGCTGGAGAAGCGCTCTGAAAGCAAAGCACGGCAGGATCAAGACGCTGGATCTGGAGGACGAGCTCTGGACCGAGGGCCGCCCGGCCCTGCCCGCCACCCCGGCTTGGATCCTGCCCAAGGAATACGCAGGCTTCTCCCCCGCCGAAAAGCTGGGCCAGCTGCGTGCAAAGCTGGCCGAGTTGGGCTGCACCGCCCAGCTGGTGGGCAAGCTGGACAACCTTGCCTGGCTGCTCAACCTCCGTGCCATGGACATCGAGTGCACCCCCTACGCCATGGCCTACTGCTATGTCACCGAAAACCGCGCGGTCCTCTTCCTCAACACCGCCCGCCTCAAGCCGGAAGCGGCAGCCGAGCTCAAAGAGAACGGCGTGACCATTGCCGAGTACGACGACGTGCTCCATTTCCTGGCGGCCGAGACCGAGCCCCAGACCGTGCTGGCCGACCCGGCTTCCGTCAACTTTGCCGTGTATGAGACCCTGAAAGAGAACAAGGCGCTCACCGTGAAAGACGAGGCCGACCCCCTGCTGCCCATGAAAGGCATCAAGAACGAAGTGGAGCTGGCCCATACCAAGGAAGCCCACATCCGGGACGCCGTGGCCATGGTCCGGTTCCAGAAAGAGCTGGAAGAGCGTCTGGCTGCCGGTGAGGAGCTGACCGAGCTGACCGTGGACGAGATCCTGCACAAGTACCGCAGCGCACAGGACAAGTTCATTGTGGAGAGCTTTGGCACCATCGCCGCCTACGGCGGAAACGCTGCCATGATGCACTACCACGCCACCGAGGAAGACCACGCCAAGCTGGAGCGGAAAGGCTTCCTGCTGGTGGACTGCGGCGGTACCTATCTGGACGGCACCACCGACATCACCCGCACCTACCCGTTGGGCGAGCTGACCGAGGACGAGCGGCTGTTCTATACTTGGACCCTGCAGTGCCATATCGACATTGCCAAGGCCGTCTGGCTGAACTACTGCGACGGCCACATGCTGGACACCATCGCCCGGGAACCCCTGTGGCGTCATCTCATCAACTACCGCTGCGGCACCGGCCACAGCGTCAGCTTTGTGGGCAATGTCCATGAGGGCCCCCATGCTCTGAACGGCCGGAACACCGTCGTGTTCAAGCCGGGCATGATCGTCACCGACGAGCCGGGCGTCTACGAAGGCGGCCAGGTCGGCATCCGCATCGAGAACGAGCTGAGTGCGTCCACAAGGCCGACAATCAGTACGGCACCTTCCTGGGCTTTGGCCCCATCATGTTCGTGCCCATTGCCACCTCCCCCGTCGTGCCCGGCGTCCTCACCCGGGACGAGCTGGACTGGCTGAACGCTTACCACCGCGAAGGTGTTTGAGAAGCTGGCTCCCCGCCTGACCGAGGAGGAACGCGACTGGCTGGCCAAGAAGTGCGCCGCCATCGGGGCTTGCATAACCGCGTGTCCAAAAAGGGGCGCCCCGCAGAAAAAAGGCGGGTGACCGCAGGGATTTCGCCTTTTTATTCTTTCCGGTTTTGGGCGCGCCAGTACGCCTTTGCCTCGTCGATGGCCTTTTTGAACGGCCCGGAGGGGTAGGTGCTCTCGGCAATGTCCACGAGGAACTTGTACAGCTGGGGCCGTACCTCCTCGTACATCCCGAGCCGGGTGTAAAGATCCTTGTAGTAGCGGAAGATCTGTAATTTGTTCTGCACGATGGTGGCGGGGTTGATCTGGGTGTGGCAGATGCTCTGAGGGTTCTGCACATAGTAGTAACCGGCTTTGCCGATGGAGACAAAGGTCTCGGCATACTGGATATACTGCATGTTGAACACCAGATCTCGGCCCATTTCAGCTCGCTGGTGAACTGGATGTCGTTGCCGGTGAGCAGGATGCGGCGGTAGAGTTTGTTCCACAGGACGCTGTAAAAAAAGAGGCGGGCTTGTCCATCAGACGCAGGGCAAAGGTGTCCTTGTCGTAGACCCCGGCGGGCAGGAAACCGTACTCCCGCACTTCCGGCGGGCCGGGCAACGCTCATGACGCCCAGATCGTCCTGGATCTTTTCCAGCACCTGCTCCGGCTTGGAGGCCCCGGCGGGGATGACCATCTTGTAGGGGGCGCAATCACCAGGTCTGCGTGGTGCGCCTCGGCGGCTTCCACCAGATGCTGGGTGAAGTCCGGGTCGATGTAGTCATCGCTGTCCACGAACTGGACATACTCGCCCCCGGCCAGCTTCAGGCCCAGGTTGCGGGTATCGGACACGCCGGAGTTCTCCTTGTCCACCAGCACGATGCGGCTGTCCCTGGCGCGGAATTCCTCACACACGGGCAGGCTCTGGTCCCGGGAGCCATCGTTCAGGATGATGAGTTCGATGTTTTTATAGGTCTGGTCCAGGATGCTGCCGATGCAGCGGGCCAGATGATTCTGAGCGTTGTACACGGGCAGGATGATGCTGACGAGCGGCTGATCCATGGCGGTGTCCCCCATTTCTTTTTTCGTCCATAATACTCCCTCACGGCGCAAAAAATCAAGCGCTGTGCAGAGAGAAAGGAGGAGCGGATATGATCTTTCACATTGCGGTGTGCAGCCCGGACCCTGTGCTGCGGGGCCGGGTGCAGCGCCACTGCATGGAATATTATGCCCGCCGGGCCGATGCCTGCATCGTGGAGCAGCTGGAAAGCACAGCGGCCCTGCTGCGGCAGGACGGAAGCGGGCTCCCGGTACGAGCTCTACCTCATCGAGCTGCCTGCCGCCAACCCGTGCAGCGGCCTGCAGGCGGCTGCAGAAAGCCGCCGCCGCCGGGGGTGCGGGCACCGCTGGCCTTTCTGGCCCACACCACGGCCTACGCCTACGAGGCGTTCCGGGTGGATGCGATGCAGTACCTGCATATCCCGTTCCGTCCAGAGCAGCTGACGGCCCTGCTGGACCGGGCCACCGAGCCGGAATACGGCCCGGTCATCCCGGTCACCACGGCCATGGGTCTGCGGGCCCTGCCCTTTGCGGACATCGAGTATCTGGAGTGCACCCACCATGTGGTGCACTACCACCTTGCCAGTGGCGAGGACGTGGCCTCCCTCTCCCTGCGGGTCCCCTTTTCCGAGGTGGCAAAGCCCCTGCTGGACCGATGCCCGTTTTCTGCAGCCCCACCGCTCCTATGTGGTCAACCTTGCCGCCGCCGCCCAGCTCTCTTCCGGGGAGCTCTGGATGCGCAGCGGGGCACGGGTGCCCATCCCCCGGGGGCGTGAGCCCGCTGTAAGGGCGGCGTTCCGGGCGTTTCTGGAAGGGTAAGGTGTCTTACAGGAGCAGCTCGTTTTCTTTGCGGCCGGAACAGCGGGCTCTCAGAAAATCGGTCACCCGCGCGACAATGGCGGCATCCACAGACCGGGCGTGAACCGGACAGCGGGAAACACAACGCATACAGGTAATGCACTTGGACGGATCGGTAACGGTGAAGTTATCGTAGGAAATGGCTCCCACAGGGGGGCATTCCTGTGCGCAAAGCCCGCAGGAAATGCAATTGGCATTGACAGTGGGAATCAGCCCGGCCCGCTTCGCTTTGCAGTTGTGCTCTCCGGGAATTGGCGGGCAGGTATCGGAGCCGGAAGTGAATTTTTCGAGGATCTGCTTGCCGAAAACGGCCAGCTGCTGGCAATCGGCATCGTCTGGACGGCCGGCGGCAAATTCAGGCAGCAGACTGTGTGCCGCAACGGCAGAAACTGTGGCAATGGGCTGGAACCCGGCGTTCCGGGCATAGTCTTCCATCTGGGCAAGGGTGTTATCAACAGCACGGTTGCCGTAGACCGCTGCCAGGGCGCAGCGGGCACCATTGCCCTGTAAGAGCGCCAGGCAGCTTTGCCAGCATCGTGCGCACGCCGGGTTTCAGCTCCACGGTCTCGTACAATTCGGCGATCACCTCGCGCATCACGGAAAAATAGCTTTCCTCGGTCAGCGGCAGGCCGTACTCCCGGATCAGATACTGTGCGCCCTCCTGCATTCCCATGTTCAGCAGTGTGGCGCGCAGATTCCCCCGCGGGGTGCGGCCATAGCGGCGCAGCAGTGCGTCGGGGGCACCCTCCCACACCACGGTCATGCTGTCGGTCAGGGTGCCGTCCATATCAAAGATCCATTGCTTGCAGTGCATGAGAATGCCTCCTTTTGAGATCCTGACAAGTATACCATGTTTCTTTGCCGGGAGAAAGGCATCAATTTACAAAAAACGGAAGAAATTTCTCTGGAAATATGCTATAATCTGAACAAAACCGGAAACGATCAAAGGAGGCGGATGCAATGGATGAACGCAGTGCGCCGTGCAAAGCTCTGGTGCTGGCGGGCGGCGGAGCCAGGGGCAGCTATCAGGTGGGTGTGTGGCGCGCGCTGATGGAGCTGGACTGGCACCCGCAGATCATTACCGGCACCAGCGTTGGCAGCCTGAACGGTGCCATGTTCGTGCTGGACCAGTACGAGACGGCCCGCGATATGTGGCTGACCATCCGCAGCAAGGATGTGATGGAGCTGCCGGAGGAGGATGCCGACCTTTCGGCCCTGCACCAGTTCCTGCGCAGCGTGGTGAAAGCCGGCGGCATGGATGTGACCCCGCTGGAAGAGATCGTGGAGCGGGTGCTGGACGAGGATGCCCTGCGCGCGGCTCCCATCCGCTTCGGCCTTGTCACGGTGGAGCAGCGGGGCTTAAAGCCCCGGGAGCTGACGCTGGACGAGATCCCGGCAGGAAAGGTCAAGGACTACCTGATGGCCTCCGCTGCCTGCTTCCCGGCGCTGCGTGCGCGGGAGATCGACGGGGTCAAGTTTCTGGATGGCGGCTACAGCGACAACATGCCCACCGGCCTTGCCAAACGCATGGGCGCGGATGAACTGGTGTGCGTCGACCTGGAGGGGGTGGGCATCACCCGCCCCAACCTCACCGGCCTGCCCACCGTCATGGTGCGCAGCTACTGGGAGCTGGGCGATATCCTGCACTTTGACCCCGACACCGCCCGCCGCAACATCGAGCTGGGCTACTATGATACCCGCCGCGCTATGGGATATCTGCGGGGGTGTGCCTATGCTGTCTCCTGCGATGCCCAGAGCTGCGCGGACGCTGCTGCGTTCCACGCAAAATTTGAGCGGGTGCAAAAGGCCGTGCGGGAGAAATACCCGGTCACCCTGACGGCGGATGCGGCCCTGCTGCTGGCCAAGATGAAGGATGCCGACCTTGCCCCGCTGGAAGCCGCCGCGGAAGATGCCGGTGTGGACCCGGCCCATTACTACACCACCCATACTTTGTGCGATGCATTCCTTGCAAAGTGCGATCAGGCACGGATGCAGAGCTTTGCACCGCTGTTTGAGGGCAGTGCCGATGCGGCGCGGGCCGCACTGGCCGCGCTGCTGCCCAATACCTTTTTGCAGGCGCTGGTCTGGCGCACCCTGACCACGCCGGAAGCCGAGCTTTTGCCGGAGGTGACCGAACATGAAAGTGTATAAAGGTTCCTGCGCTTCTCCCGGCCTTGTGCTGGGGCAGGTGAGCCGTCTGGAGCACCATGTGGAGACCACGACCGTGGGCCCCTTTAAACCGTCCCGGGAACTGCAGCTGCTCACCGATGCCATCCGCACGGCGCAGGACGAGCTGGAATCCATGGCAGACCGCGCTGCGCCCAGCGAGCAGGCCATCTTCCAGTTCCAGAGCATGATGCTGGACGACGAGGGCATGATGAACGAGGTGCGCTTCTGCATCAATGCAGGCATTGGCGCGGCAGCGGCCATGAATCAGGTGGGCCAGCGCTACGCCGACCAGCTGGCCAACATGAAGGACAACCCTTACATGCAGCTGCGCAGTGTGGATATTCTCGATGCAAGCCGCCGGGTCATCAACATCATCACCAACCGCCCCCGCATGTGGCTGGCGCTGGACCACCCGGTGATCCTTGCCGCAGAGCGGCTGATGCCCACCGACCTGTTCAGCGTGCCCTCCGGCATGATTTTAGGCATCATCACGGCAGAGGGCAGCGGCCAGAGCCACGCGGCCATCATTGCCCGGGCAATGAATATCCCGGGCATCGTGCAGGTGGGCCGGGATTTTCTGGACGACTGCGACGGCCGCACCGTGATTTTGGACGCCACCGGGGGCCAGTGCACGCTGGACCCGGACGCTGCCGCCCGCCAGCAGGCCGAGACCCGCATCTGCGAGCTGCAGCGGGAGAACGAAGAGATGGGGCAGCTGCATGCTCTGCCCAACAGGACAAAGGACGGCCAGCCCTTTGAGCTGCTGGCCAACTGCTTTGGGCCGGAGGACATCGACACGGCCATGCAGTCCGGCGCACAGGGCGTGGGCCTGCTGCGCACCGGCTACATGATGCTGCCGGGCCGCATCCTCGATGAGCAGGAACAGTATTTCTTCTACTGCTCCTGTCTTGCTGCCGCCAAGGGCTGCCCGGTGACGGTGCGCACCTTCGACTTTGGCTCAGACCGCACCATTTCCGACGCCTATCAGGGCCTGCAGTCTTCCAAGCTTGGCCTGCGGGGCATCCGCAACAGTCTGCGCCAGCCCCACCAGTTCGAGACGCAGCTCTGTGCACTGCTGCGCGCCGCCGCCCGCGGCCCGCTGCGGGTGATGTTCCCCATGGTGACGAATGTGGAGGACTGGGACGCAGCCATGCGTGTGGTGGAGCGCTGCCGCGAACACCTGCGGGAGCGCGGCGTGGCGTTCAACGAAGATACAAAGTTCGGCGTGATGCTCAGCGTACCCGCTGCCTGCCTGACCGCTGAGGAATTTGTAGAGCACGGGGTCGATTTTCTTGTGGTCGGCACCAACGACCTGACCCAGTACACCCACGCGGCAGACCGGGAGCTTGCCAGCGCCGAGCACTACTACCGCCCGGCCAGCAGCGCCATGAAAAAGCTTATCACTATGGTGCTGGATGCCGCAAAGGTGCGCGAAGTTTGCCAGCGGCAGGGCCACATCCGGCAGAATGCCCCGGCCGCACTGCTTGGCGGCTTCCACCGCAATGCGGTTGTAGCGCTCGTTCTTCTGCTCCTCTTTTTTGGGCGCGGCCACGCAATACCGGCTGAAGAAGGGCACGATGTGGGCTGCGCCCAGCTCCACGCCGTGCTTGATGATCTGCTCCAGCTTGTCCTGCTTGGGGTAACCGGCCAGCAGGGTGACCTCCACGCTGGGTTCGGCGGCGCTGGGATAGCCCGGCTCCACCCGGAACTCCACACACTCATCGCCAAAGCCGGTGATGGTGGCGGTGTATTCCACGGCGTTGCCGTCGCATAGAATGACAGTATCGCCCAGCCTTGCGCGCATCACACGGGCAAGATGGTGGGCATCGGCCCCGCGCAGGGTGGCGGTGCCGTCAGAGATCTCGGTGGTAAAATAACGGTGCGGCATAGTGGTTCTCCTTAAACGTCCTCGCCCTCTCAGTCGCTAACGCGCCAGCTCTCCCAAGGGGAGAGCCCTTGGCATGGCGGCAAAGTTTACGGTTTTGCCAAAGGCTCCCTCTTTGAGGGAGCTGGCGCACGAAGTGTGGCTGAAGGAGTATTTCAGTTACGGACTCCTTCCGTCAAGCCCTGACGGGCTTGCCACTGCTCCCCTTTTTGCCGCTTATGCGGCATCTTCCCCCGGCGCGGGGGAAGTCTTTCTCATGGAGGGAGGCTTTTGGCAGTGCGGCAGACTTTCCGGTTTTGCCAAAGCGACGGAGAGGGCAAGCCAGCTGAAAGAAATCATGAAAGCTTCTGTAATTACGCTTTCTTGCAGACGATGCACTCCCAGCCGCGCTTCTCCTTCACTTCCACAACGGCAAGGCCGGCTTTTTCCAGCCCGGCGATCACTTCGTCCTTGCGGCTGTCGATGATGCCGCTGGCAATAAAGGTGGCACCCTCCGCCATCAGGCCGGGCACGGCAGGAGCCAGAGACAGGATGGCGTTGGCCACGATGTTGGCGGTGATGATGTCGTATTTGCCGCTGGCCTTATCGGAAAGGTCGCCCACCAGCACGGTCAGCTTGTCCTGCACACCGTTCAACGCGGCGTTCTCGCCTGCGGTGCGCACGGCCACAGGGTCGATGTCCACGCCCTCGGCCACGGCAGCGCCCAGCTTCAGCGCCGCAATGGCAAGGATGCCGCTGCCGGTGCCGATGTCCAGCACCCGCTCGCCGCCGGTCACCCGCTCGTCCAGCGCTTCCATGCACAGGCTGGTGGTCTCGTGGCCGCCGGTGCCGAAGGCAAGGCCCGGGTCAAGGATCAGCTTTACCCGGTCGGTGTCGTACTGCTGCCACGAGGGCACCACCGCCAGCCGTTTGCCGATTTCCAGGGGGTGATAATACTTGCGCCAGCCGTTCTGCCAGTCCTCCTGCTCCACGCCCTCGGTCTCTACGGTGTAGGCGATGTTTGCAGCTTCCATGCGGGCGGCAATGAGGGCCAGCGTTTCCACGGGGGAAGCGCCCGGCTCCAGATACATATGGATGATAACGGTATCGCGGGGCTTGTCCAGCAGCTCCTGCTCGATCAGATCCACATGGGCGATCTCGGCCACCTGCTGCTCGATGTCGCTGTAGTCTTCGATATAGATGCCGCCCTCGGCGATCATGGTGGCAACGGCTTCGGCGTT